>WLWD01003851.1_pt1 | contig 39185 bp, 29 predicted proteins | sample 6712731 | NCBI WGS metagenome assembly WLWD01 (sample SAMN12718690, study PRJNA576275) | sponge metagenome | isolation source: marine sponge | host: Mycale hentscheli | place: New Zealand: South Island, Marlborough, Capsize Point | collected 2014-11-01
GAGTGAGAGTTTAAATACTCTAAAGCTTCAGGGCTCACCTGATACATAAAAATAGTAAATGTGAGTAGTTAAATATAGAAAGAAGGTTCTAGAAGTTTGAGTGACATGAGATCTACAATAAACAGATTGTTGAAGTGATGAACTTCCATAGAGAAATATGTAAACAGTTAATGCTATCTGTTCAGGTGATGGTGCTCCCTACATCCCCCCTCGGTAAGATTGAGGCTGTCCTCAGCTATTGAAGATATCTTCTTATTGGGTGCACTAGAGGATTCCAATGAACGCCTATCATGACAGAGACCTTCACCCTGGAACATGAGAGCATCTTTGGAGAAGGACCATGCCTGCCTGGATAAGCCATCAGCATTGGTATTTTTGAGACCAGATCTGTACCGCACAACAAAGTCCAGCTCTTGAAACTGCAGAGCCCATCTCATAAGGTGTTTGTTAGTCAGTTTGGCACTGAGGAGATGTTCTAAGGCCCTATGATCTGTCTGAAGTGTAAAGTGTCTACCATCCAGGTAAACCAGGAAATGCTTGATCGATTCAAATGGTAAACCAGGAAATGCTTGATCGATTCAACAGCAGCCAGACATTCAATCTCAGAGACGGAATATCTAGTCTCCACATCGCGAAGTTGTCTGCTATAGAAGGCAACTGGTAGTTCTTGATTATCCCTACATACACTCAGACAACCACTTATGCCAACATAGGATGCATCAGTTTGTAATAAAAATGAGTCTGAAGACAATGGAATATGTAAAATAGATAAATGACATAACGAACTCACAAGTTTGTTGAAAGATGATCTTCCCACTGAATAACATTCTTGGCATCCCTGTGAGTGAGAACATTGAGAGTGTGGGTCGGGTCGGCAAGGAAGCACACACGGCACCGACGCAACACCGGGTAGACACCAGAGACACAGACACGGGGCTCTGATGACCGCTGCCACCAGAGTCCTCCCAAGGTTAGCTAGCCCTGCTCTGAGTTTAAAATCAGTTAGGGTTTTTGCCAGAGATTATGGGGGAACTATTGAGACGCATGCGGGTCCGACGTTATATACCGACTGGACTCGCATGCGCAGGGAAATGTGAAAGGGTCAACCGGAAATCCGGGGCACAAACTAACATACGCATACATACTAAAATACAACCATGTATAATGACACACAATGCTGATAAACATAATAAAAGTTACAGGTGACACAACATATAATTGTTCCATCGTTCTATCTTCTTCTTCTCTATCTTCATCTCTTATTCTCCCCGCCCACATCTCCCCCCCCTAAGATTTGGACAGGGGACAAATCTGATGCTCCATCTTGGGCGGGCGTACTTGGTGACTCGACATCATCTGAGCTCCAACACTGTCTGCTCATACCGTCTGCATTCTGATGTGCTGCTCCTGGTCTGTGCTGGAGAGTGACGTCAAACTGCTGAAGCGCCAGGGCAAAACGTAATAGTCTCTTATTCAGGCTGGAACCTTCCAGAAGAGCAAGACATGGCTTATGGTCAGTGATCACGACTACATGCTTCCCGTATACATGATACTCAAAGTGTTTGAGAGAAGCCAGGATCGCCAAACTCTCGAGTTCCGTAACGCTGTAATTCTTCTCAGCTGGTTTCAGTTGCCGAGAGAAGAATCCTGCGGGAAGTTCTTTTTCTCCCCTTACTATGTGGAGGCAGGCTCCAATGCCACTCCCAGACGCATCCGTATAAAGGGCGAAAGAATCATCTGGAGCCGGAATAAACAGAACACAAACACGACACAATGACACTTTCAACTCACAAAAAGATTTGTCCATCTCCTCCGTCCACACCACCCGGAGAGGAGCCTTCAGTGAAGCAGCCGGCGTGAGGGCACTTGAGTAATTAGCAAAGTTGGGGACAAACTGTCTATAATAAGAAAAAGACCCCAGAAAGGAACGAAGTTGCTTCTTCGTCCTCGGGCGAGCAAAACTAGCAAGGGCAGCAACCCTGTGCTCTGGAACAACCAACAACCCTGCACCAATCTTATGGCCTAAGTACAATAAATGCTTGCGACCAAAACAGCACTTTTTCAGCTTAATAGACAAGCCAGAAGCACCAAGACACTCTATGACACGTCCCAAATGGACCAAATGTTCAGACCACGAATGACTATAAATGACAACATCGTCTACATAATTGCGACAACACTCAGCAACAGGTTTCAATACACTCTCAACCACGGCTTGGAAAATTGCCGGGGCATTTTTAAGACCAAATGGCATCCGTAAATACCGGAATTTGCCAAAGGGACAAACAAAGGTTGTATACTCGCTAGAACTTTCGTCCATAGCCAACTGATGAAAACCGGCGGTTAGATCTAAAGTTGACAGACACGCATTGGGACCGACTTGTTCCAAAATCTCAGCAAGAGACGGCAACCAATACCTCCTGAGAGGAGTGACTAAGTTAAGTTGCCTAAAGTCCACACAAATACGGACACTACCATCCTTTTTTCGGACAGGGACAAGTGGACTTGCCCAGGTAGAAGTGGATTGGACTATAATGCCATTACTCAACAGCTTATCAATCTCAGATTTCACAGCATCCCTAATACCAGCGGGGATTTGCCTAGGGGGCAAGTTTACGACGGCAGCGCCGTCCGCAAGATTAATCTTGCAGGTACCGGCTGAGCATAAGCCAGGAGTATCACTAAAATGGCTTCTAAGGTCACTTAAGAGGGCATCCAACTCGTTTTGTTTAAAACCCGGGCACTTATCTTCACTCAATTTAGCCTTGCTACACAGCAACTCATTGTCAATACCCTGTTCTTCAGCTATCAGGGTCACTGCATTGACAGACAAAGGTCTCTGACTATAGACCTTGAGGTTATCCCTGTGGGCGAGTCTAATGGGATGACCAACACCTTTAGATATCTGATATGTCACTTTAGAGGATTTACCCACTATAACAAAAGGGCCTTCCCAGGCTGCCTTAATGCCAGGGGTCCTCATCAGCACACTGGTACCAACTTCCAGTGGCTTATCTTGCTTGTGCCTGTTAAAGTTTAAGGCACGTTTCTCACTGCATACAGACTGATTGGCTACGGCAAGGTCATGAATTACTGCCAACCTGTCATTTAACTGCAAGAGCCAATCATCAACATTGATCGACTCGAATTCTCTATCTACCCACCCTTTATACAATACATCCAGGGGTCCATACACGTCTCTCCCGTAAACAATACAATGAGGGGAGAAACCTAAATCTCGATTAGGGACTTGCCTAAGGGCAAAAAGGGCAAGAGGCAAAAATTCCACCCAGTCCAGCCCTGCATCCATTGCTTTTGAAAGCATAGGTTTAAGGGTCCCATGCATCCTTTCCACCACACCATTAGATTGAGGTCGGTATGGGGAAGTTGCTATGGCATCAATGCCCAACATCTCCTGTACACTAGTCATGAGCTTGGAAAGGAAGATAGTACCCCGATCAGACAAAACACGAAGGGGAATACCATTGCGACTTATAACTTCAATCAAACACTGTGCTGCCTCAGTGGCTGAAGCTGTGCGCATGGGGATAGCATCTGGCCAGCGACTAGCTAGACATACGTAGGTGAATAAATATTTAGCACCCCTCTTGCCTTTAGGCAAGGGGCCAACAAGATCAACACATACACTTTCGAAAGGCACACACACAATCTGTCTTTCCACCATTTTCGACTTTCTATTACCAGCGCTGTTTACTCTCAAGCACACATCACATGACTTAACAAAGGACACTATATCAGTATGAATACCGGGCCAAGTAAAACATTTACCCAGTACACTTCTCATGCCTCTGACTCCAACATGAGCCGTTTTATCATGAGCAAGCACGAGAAGTTTAGATCTGAAGCAGGTGGGCACAACTACTCTCGATACAGGACTTTCATTCATTAGAATAGTATGGATTAACAAACCATCACGATAAGAATAGCCATTAAGATTCTTGACACCTAATTCTTTAAACTTAGAAAGGGCTCAAGAGCACTTTTCAAACCAGCAACACCATCAGACAAGACAGGTGAAGCTAATTGCAACTCATCTACGGAGCTACTATTGCTACTGGGATCAGAGGGTGTCACAGTAGAGGGTAAGGGGGTACTAGAAAAAGGGGTTAACACACCAAGCCCGTCACTACCGGCATTACCTCCCCAACTAACCCTATCCCCATCCACGTCAGACCCATTAAGAAGCTCAACTCCAGAAGCACTACTACTATCAGACCCAACACCTACAGTAGGGGGTTCATAAGACATGTCAATGGCTGAAAGCCTGACAAACTCACTAACATCATCCAAGGACTGAGGTTCAGCCTCGCTAACATTCACAGTCTCCTCAGTTACTACTTGGTCAGCCACTTTCTTGGACTGACTCCTGGTCACAACTCGCACCTCACAAAGCTCTTCTGGGGTAGCAACCGGAGTGGAAGGGGTAAGTGAGGAGCCCTCCTCCACGATGTCACCAGAGCCAGCAACCACCTGAGCGGCAGGTTGGACGCTACGGGTATCACGTAGGTGCCCCGCCCTCAAGCCTGAAAGATCTGACTTGGAGGCGGCGTCCAACAAGAGCTGTTCTGCTGTGGCCTGTTCCATAGGAATGGAAAACAAGACACACCCACACAAGCTGTCTGCATGTGCAACAGCCACTCTGGAACTAAACGAGCGGCCTTTGATTACGAAGTCTACAACAGCCGTCTCAAGGGTAACAGGTCGGCCATCCCAGCCTTTCACATCCACCTTTTCCCCAGTTAGCTGGTCACCATAGAGCAAGCACCCAGGAACAACTGAAATTTCGGCCCCAGTATCAGGCACAATTTTACACTTGGACCCATTCACAAATCCTGCCACAGAAGGGGAACCATTGGAAACCGACACCCAGTTGGTGTGGTAGGTACGGTTACGTCTTACCCCAGCCCTCTTGCTGCTCTCAAAATTATTAGTGTCAGGATTCTTCTTAGTTGGGCAATCAGGGGACTTGTGTCCAGGTTCATGGCACGTGAAGCAAACAATGCCAGGAGGTTTACTACTATTATTCCCATGGGTATTACCATTAAGTGGGCCACTATTATGATGGGGGAACGAACCACCCGTATCGGGAACATACGACCTGCACTCGAAAGCTCTGTGCCCAAATTTATGGCACTTGAAACATTCCCTGGGGGAATTATTGCCGAACTTATTATACCGGCCACCACCCTGGGAAGCTCTCTCATTCTCGCAGGTGTTGATAGAAAGCGCAAACTTATTGAGTTCTCTGAAAGAACGGATCTCTCGTTGGTCCATGAGGGACCTCTGCGCCGGCGAGCACGAAGCTCTATACGTAGCACAAGCAATAAAGAGTGAATATTCCTCTATGCTGCCACATTGCATACCAATAGAGTCCATCAATGACTTCAGGTGAACATACTTTTCTAACGGATTCATAGAGCGAGTAGTAACAGCAAAGCCAGATGTAAGTTTGATGCCAAGCCCAGTTAGACTAGAGCCTAAGCCTTCGATTAGAATATCTTTCAGTTGGGAATAGTCGGTTTCATCTCTGGCTAATCCCGCCACTATAGCGGAGGCGGACTTGGATTGCAGCTTCTGAAGCAGTATAGTTTTCCAGCGACGTCGCGGGCAGCCTAAATCAGCCAGGTCTGCCTCTAGTTTGCAAATGAATTTAGATATATCAACACCATCTTTGTGAGGGGCCAAAGCACTAATTTGCCTGGACATGTCAGCATCTACAGTACTCTCATGGGACCTGTCTGGTAGAATACCAGATCTACTAAATTCACTAAAGAACTCTCGAAACATGGACTTCATGTCGAACCCAGGGGCACCAGGAATAGTCACATTGCCCGCCCCCCTACTATCATGATTAAGCTCGTCCTCCGACATATTATAAGAGACAGTACGGTCAGTATCAGAAGACTCAATGGCAAAATTACAACCACGACTAAGCAACTGATCAGAAACAGACTCACTAGAAACGGGAGCAAAACCCTCAACTACAGTGTTATCTCCCTCACTCACAGGAGAAGACAACAACAAATGAGAAATATCAGCTAAATTAGAGCACGATTCACCCACAATAAGACTGTCAGTCAGAGACTTACTAAGCAATGGGCACACCGGAGACGGAGCACTAGATCTACGTTCAGAACCACTAAGGTTGTCGCTATTAGAGGAGGAATCAGAAAACCCGAAGGTATAACTACAGACACTAACCCCAACCTGCCTTTTACTCTTGCACGCTCTATCCGGCTGCTCCCTCTGGCTCATCCAGGCGATCCAGACAGAAGTGATGTCCTTTAGAAAAGAACACCAAAAAAAAATCAAAGTCCACAGTGACAACAAACAAGGTGACAAAACATATGACCAAAAAAGGAGGTACAAAAAAAATCAAAGTCCACAGTGACAACAAACAAGGTGACAAAACATATGACCAAAAAAGGAGGTACAAAACTCAAGTCTGCCTGTAAAACAAACACACTCACAAAGTATCACAAGTGACAATCAAACCAATTAAAGCAGAAAAAGTGACAACTACAGACAACGACAAGTCAACTTAGCCAGGGCCAAAGAATCCAATTAAGTTCCAATGAAGGTCCACGTGGGGTGCGCTCCAGATAGGGAAGAAGATAATGAGATATGGCGATCCAAGGGTGTAGTGAGCGAATAACAAGCCGCGCAGTAGCCGAGTTTGAAATCGGGACGTAGCAGCAGACAGGCACACACAATAGCCAATGAATATGCACGAATCAGGTCACTCCGAGTTTGAAATCGGCAGAGACAGACGTAGTAGGTAGCACACTGAGGTCGGGGAACGCAGAAAATGAGAATGGTAGATCGAATCGATGGGCGCAGGAAGAGCTCGAAATTCTCCACCGCTGCCTCCAATTGTGGGTCGGGTCGGCAAGGAAGCACACACGGCACCGACGCAACACCGGGTAGACACCAGAGACACAGACACGGGGCTCTGATGACCGCTGCCACCAGAGTCCTCCCAAGGTTAGCTAGCCCTGCTCTGAGTTTAAAATCAGTTAGGGTTTTTTTTGCCAGAGATTATGGGGGAACTATTGAGACGCATGCGGGTCCGACGTTATATACCGACTGGACTCGCATGCGCAGGGAAATGTGAAAGGGTCAACCGGAAATCCGGGGCACAAACTAACATACGCATACATACTAAAATACAACCATGTATAATGACACACAATGCTGATAAACATAATAAAAGTTACAGGTGACACAACATATAATTGTTCCATCTTCTATCTTCTTCTTTCTCTATCTTCATCTCTTATTCTCCCCGCCCACAGAGAGGTTTGGCAATTGAGGCAAAAGTGGGGATAAATTTCCGATAGTAACTTAGGAGATCCAGAAAAGATTTAAGATCCGCTTTAGTTACAGGAAGTTTATAATCTCTAATAGCTTTTACTCTGGCCTCTGGAACAGCTACAGTTCCATTTCCCACCAAATAACCTAGGTACTCTACTTGTGACTGAGCCCATAAGCACTTTGATGGCTTGACAGTGAGTCCAGCTGAGTGCAGCCTGGACATCACTGCCTCCAAATGCGTAAGATGAGCTGACCAAGAGGTAGAATATACAAGGACATCATCAATGTATGGTGCAGCAAACTGTTCTGCACCACACAGAACTAGGTCCATCAGCCTCTGAAAAGTTGAGGGGGCATTTCTGAGGCCAAATGGCATCCTGGTAAACTGGTACTTTCCCATAGGAGTAACAAATGCTGTCTTCTCCTGCGAACTTTCTTCCATCTCCACCTGGTAAAAACCTTTTGACAGATCGAGTTTAGAGAGAAAGCCACAGTTACCCACTTTACCTATCAACTCTTCAACTAAAGGCATGTAGTATGGATCAGGAAAAGTTATTGCATTGATCTTCCTATAATCAACACAGACTCTGTGTGGGCTTTTGTGGGTCGCCGCTCGCACTAGACTCAGAGGAGATTCACTTTACTCATGGACTCGAGGAGGGCGCAAGGTACGCTGCCACCAGAGTTCTTCCCCAGCCCCAACAATTGACTGAATAGAGTTTTAAATCTATGTCTAAAAAGTGTAAGACGAGGTAGAACTAAACTTAAAATGATGCACAATGCTTATATAGAGAATTGGGAACACGCCCACAATATGACACACGATGACGTGACTTCCTGCACTACAGCGTTTCGTTCTCACTGCAGCGCAGGCACAAACAACACATGACTCTGTGAACAAACGATCAAAACTTAATCAACAAAACAAGTGATTGCACAAACAACGGACTATGGAAAACCTGTTTACAACATAAGATAATACAACAATAAAATATAGCAATAACATAAAAGTTCTAAGTTCACTTGAGCGATGAGGTGGGGCAGATGCCACACCTCTCTTATGCCCGACCCACATCTCCCCCGCCTAAGCTTTGATCTCCGGGCGAAGCTGACGAACAATGGGAGGGCCAAGATTGGCGAGAGAAGCCATCAGCGTTGGAATGATCTTTCCCTGCACGATGGACGATTTTCACTGGTAGATCTTGCAGTATGAGAGCAAATCTCAGTAGCCTTTTGTTCAACCCCTTTCCACTCTGCAGGGCTAAACATGCCATATGATCTGTAACAATCTTCAACTCTTTACCATATACTAGCCGGTCGAAATATCGAATCGAGGCCACGATGGCCAAACTTTCCAGTTCTGTAACCGAGTAATTTTTCTCAGAAGGTCTCAGTTGCCGGCTGTAGAACGAGACAGGAAATTCGACACCGTCACGAATTACGTGGAGACAGGCACCAATGCCATCACCCGAGGCGTCAGTGTATAACACTAAGTCTTCATCTGGTCTGGGTACACAGAGCACAACATGGTCAGCCAACAATTCTTTTAACTTACCGAATGCGTCATCCATTCCCACTGTCCAGTCAACCTGATAGGGAGCACGAAGAGAGACAGAGGGAGTGAGAGCGGATGAGAGCTGGCCAAAACCTGGTATGAACTTCCGGTAGTAGGACATGGCACCTAAAAATGACCTCATATCCTTTTTATTCAAGGGTTTCCTAAAAGCCAAAAGGGAATCAACCCTACACTAAGGTATAGACAAACCACCGCCACCAATGGTGTGACCCAGGTAAGTGAGATACTTTCTGCCGAAGCAGCACTTCTTCATCTTGATAGTAAAACCTGCTGTATTGAGACAACCAATGACACGCTTAATGTCAAGTAAGTGATTGTTCCAAGAACTACTGAATATTACAACATCATCGATGTAGTTACAGCTTACATCACTGACTGGTACCAACACTGCTTCCACTGCTGCCTGGAACACAGCAGGAGCGTTTTTTGAGTCCAAAAGGCATTCGGACATATTTAAACTTCCCTAAGGGACACACAAACGTTGTCAGGTCACTAGACCTTTCCTCCATTGCTATCTGGTGGAAACCAGAGGATAAATCTAGGGTAGACAAGCAAGTATTTTGACCTACTTTCTGCAGGATCTCATCCAGAGACGGGACCCAGTAACGAACTAGTGGTGTGACTGCATTCAGTTGACGGAAGTCAACACAAATTCTCACTGACCCATCCTTTTTCCTCACAGGTACCAAGGGGGAGGACCAGAGGGCACTCGACTCAACAATTATACCATCATTAAGAAGTTTTGACAACTCGGTTTTCACAGCCTGTTCTATCCCAACAGGAATATTCCTACCCTGCTGGGAGACAGGTGTAGCATGCTCCGACAATACAATATTACATGTAGCAATCTTACACAACCCTGGCCTGTCGCTAAACGAGCCAGAAACACCGTCAAGGACTTCATTTAATTGCTTAGTATTACAACCATCACACTTGTCAGCACTAAGCAAAGGAGAAGGATCTAATAAGTGAGGATCAATACCAGTATCTTCTGCTACTAGAGTAACAGCACAAACATTTATAGGTCTTTCAACATAAGTTTTGAGATTATTTATATGGGCTAACCTAGTGGGATGCCCATCACCCTTACTGACTTTAAAAGTGACCCGGGAAACCTTTTCAATGACTTTGTACGGGCCTGCCCAAGACGCCTGGAGTGAACCATGGAGCCCCGGAATTCTCATGAGGACACTGTCATTTACATTCAACACACGATAAGACTTCCCTTTATTATAACACACAACTCTTTTATCAGATTTAGTGGATTCCCTAGCAGATGCTATATCATGTATCATGCCCAGCTGGTCATTGAGATTGAGCAACCAGCTTTCTACGTCCATGCCCTCAAATGGCTTTTCTGACCAACCATTGTAAAGGAGATCAAGAGGTCCAACTACTTCTCTGCCATAAACTAAAACATGCGGGGAGTAACCAAGGTCTCTATTAGGGACCTGGCGGATGGCGAATAAAGCCATAGGTAAGAACTTGACCCAGTCTATTCCACCCTCAATAGCTTTAGCCAACATGGGCTTGAGTGTCCCATGAAGCCGTTCAACGACCCCATTGGTCTGAGGCCTATAAGGAGAGGACTGTATGGCATCAATACCCAACAATGTACATAGGTTTTCCATCAACTTAGAAAGGAATATGGTACCTTGATCAGACAGTATTTTCAAAGGAATACCAGTACGGGCAATAATTTGGACGAAACATTGCGCAGCCTCCTGAGCGGAAGCTGTACGCATCGGGAGTGCTTCGGGCCAACGACTTGATAAACAAATATAGGTAAAGAGATAACGGGAACCACGTTTACCCTTAGGTAAAGGACCAACTAGATCAACCGCCACAGACTCAAACGGCTGAGTCAGTACAGGTCTCTGAACTATGAGAGCTTTCTTATTACCAGAGAAATTTACACGGAGACACATATCGCAGGACTTAACAAATTTAACTATGTCACCATGAATACCTGGCCAGACAAAACCGGAACTAAGTAACTTACGCATGCCTCGGACACCTACGTGTGCAGTTTTGTCATGGGCAAGAACTAATGCTTTATGTCGTTTAGACTGAGGTAACACAATTCTGTCGTGAGTGTTTGTGAGTTCATCAACAGTGCTATGAATCAAGACACCTTTCTCATTAAAAGAGTAACCATTTAAATTTTTATCGGCTAAAGTTCTCACTGACAGGAGGGAATCATCTGTCTCAACCTCACGAATAAGGGAGTCAATACTAGAGTTATCTTTACAATCGGGTACATCAAAACTAACAACATCAGGATTATCATTGTCATCACCATCCTGAGCAGTTGGCTGGGTAACATTCATGCCACCAACAGAACTCCCACCTGACGACTCAACAGGCTGGGCAACTACTTCAGGGTTAATGTTGTGAGAAATGTGGCCATTCTGCTCAACGTCCATACTGACTTCAGATACTACACCAAGCCCAGAACCCGAAGAATCCTGCTCAGAAACAGAAGCAGTTCTATCAGCAACCTCAGCAGCGCTCTGCACAATACCAAGATCAATATTGGCCAATCTCTCACACTCTGATACAAATGAATCAGCATCAACAATATCATTCACATGCTTATTCCTTTTTCTCACTCTTTTCCTTTTTGCCTCGGACCTAGTGACAACAGAAACTGTCATGCTTCCCTGGATGTCACCAGAGCCCTGGGAGGTCTTACATGCCTCCTTCGGGGTAGTGACAGAGCCAGTGCCAGACTCAGCTGACATCTGGACGCCTGGGGTATCACCAGGATGCCCTGCCTCATTCACCTTTGAAAGAGCGTTTGAGGCAGCGTCCAGAAGAAGCCGGGATGCCATATCTCCATCCATGGGAACAGAGAATAACACCCTATTGCACCGGTCATCTTCATGGGCAACAGCAACAATTGATACAAAAGATTTATCTCCATATTCAAAATCTACTTTTGCAGTTTGGAGCAACTTAGGCTCGCAATTCCAACCACGGACATTTACAAATTCATCCAGCAACTGGCTCTCATGTACAAAGGCTGCTGGCACTATGGTAATTTCCGCCCCAGTGTCGGGCACGATCCGGCATGGCATGCCATTGACCTTACCCATAACATGGGGGGCACCACTCTGACCTGCAACCCAATTAGTACTATAGGTCCTTGGACCTCTCTTTACCACATTTTGTTTGCTATCAGAACTACCACCCTTCTTAGTGGGGCAGTCAGGGGACTTGTGACCTGGAGCATTACAAGTGAAACAAACAATACCCTGGGACTTAGAGGGATTTAAACTAGCAGATGATTGATCATTAGACAGGCTGTTTCTATAACGACAATCAACTGTACGGTGACCAAACTTCTTACAGATGTGACAAGGATAAGTGGGTTTCTGAAAATTACCAGCAACATTAGGAGGATATCTATTAGAATGTCTATCAGACTCTGAGGCTTTGAGAGAACTAGCAACTTCACTGAGGTCTTTGAAAGACTTAATCACACGCGTGTCCATGAGGGAGCGTTGGTTATAAGATCGCGACGCTCGAAAAGCCGAAGTAGCAATGAAAAGAAGCAAATCAGATTTGTCAGTGGTTGCCATGTCGATAGAATCGACAAGCGACTTAATCTTTGAGTAGGCTTTGAGCGAGTCAGCAGATCGGTTATCACTAACAAAGTCAGTGAGTTTGACACCTAAAGACAGTTTGTTAGAACCAAGCGTACTAATGAGAGCAGTTTTCAACTCAGAGTAGGTAAAATCTGAGCGATTTATAGAAGCAATATAGTCAGCAGCAGTCTCAGACTGAAGCTTCTGAAGTAGCACTGTTTTGAATCGCGCTCGAGGGCAATTAATGTCAGTTAGATCATCTTCTAATTTCTTTATATATTTGGCTATGTCAGCCCCTTTTTTGTGGGGAGCCATGGCGTTGATTTGCCTGTTCAACTCCGCCTCCGCAGAGGAGGAGGAACCGTGGCGTGCGCCAGGAGTAGGCTCCATCTCTCTCATGACCATCTTTCCCATCATTTGCATAAATGTTTTCATAAAGGCATTTTCCCCAGCCGAAGCTTCATCGGGGACCGTACCTACTTGCTCATGGTCATCAACACCACCTAAGCAAGCGTGGGAGAATGCATTTCTACCACTATCCAACAAGGATGCACTTTCATTTTCATTATCACCTTCCATTTCAAGACTACTGGGACTTAGAATGTAACAATTATCAAGCAACTGATCAGAATGAAATACCCTAGGAGTAGTACTTTCGACTGAACTATCACTAGGAATAAGACCTGTGTTAAGACTTACGGGACTACTGTCAACCTTCTTTGTTATTTTTTCTTTGTCAGGGAGTATACAACTTCTGGATCCGTCCATACTAGAATCGATACCACCAGAATCCTTAGGACACTTTTTGCAAGCTCTATCCCTTGTCTCTCTCCGGTTCATTCACAGGCCAACCAGACGCAGGAATGTCTACACACAGTAAGAGAGAATATATGCTAACTGAACAATTGTACAAATATGTATGAACAGTACCACGATACAGTTTACCAGGAGACGAATAACGTAGATACGAGACCGTTAGGACACCGCTACAAACTCAAGAACTCGAGGGAAATAACTTGGCGTGGACAACTTGAACTTGACAATACTCGGGACTTCTAATGACTTGACTTAGACAACTTGTAATACTTTTCGAATGTTCTTAATCGATGAATATACTCAGCTTTCGACTTCCAACACGTGGACAACTTGATTTTTCGAGGCGTAGACAGATCTCGACACCGCTGCCGCCAATTGTGGGCTTTTGTGGGTCGCCGCTCGCACTAGACTCAGAGGAGATTCACTTTACTCATGGACTCGAGGAGGGCACAAGGTACGCTGCCACCAGAGTTCTTCCCCAGCCCCAACAATTGACTGAATAGAGTTTTAAATCTATGTCTAAAAAGTGTAAGGCACGAGGTAGAACTAAACTTAAAATGATGCACAATGCTTATATAGAGAATTGGGAACACGCCCACAATATGACACACGATGACGTGACTTCCTGCACTACAGCGTTTCGTTCTCACTGCAGCGCAGGCACAAACAACACATGACTCTGTGAACAAACGATCAAAACTTAATCAACAAAACAAGTGATTGCACAAACAACGGACTATGGAAAACCTGTTTACAACATAAGATAATACAACAATAAAATATAGCAATAACATAAAAGTTCTAAGTTCACTTGAGCGATGAGGTGGGGCAGATGCCACACCTCTCTTATGCCCGACCCACACTCTGATGGAACCATCTGACTTAACTATTGGAACAATGGGTGATGCCCAGGGTGATTGGGAAGGTACAATGATACCAGCTTTGAGTAGTCGTTGCAATTCATCTCTAACACCCTGCTGCTTACTCTCAGGCATTATGTATGGGTGAGAACAGACAGGTGAATGCTGAGTGGCAATGGTGTGTTTAAGAATAGCTGTCTTGCCAGGAGAATCTGTTAAAGAATCCTGCCACTTGTCAAGAAATTGTTGCAGCTCATTCTTTTGTGCAATGTTTAAAAGACACTCATCACTACTCTTAGTCATACAATCCTGACTTGCTTCCTCCTCCACAACCATCACCAGTCTGGCTATTTTTGTATCACTCTCAAGATATGGGGACAACAAATTCACATGAACGACCTTCTGTCTTTTCTTTTTTTCAGGCAGACTAATTCTAACATTGACAGCACTGACCACCTCAAGTACTTCGTAGGGTCCTTCCCAAGCTTCCTCCAGCTTACTATGAAGACCTGGAGATCTGAGCAAAACCTTGTCACCAACAGAATAAACCTTCACACATGCCTTCCCATCATAATATAACTTTCTATAGTCAGATTGTGCTAAGCCTACTTCTCTGGCAGACTCCCTCAAAAGATCTAGCCTATTGTTAAGATCAAGCTACCATTCTTTAACTTTCTCTGGTTGAGGTTTAATATACTCTATTTCCTCTCTAACTAGATCAACAGGTGACCTGACATTGTGTCCTAACAACAACTCAAAGGGGGAGTGCCCTGTTGACCTGTTTGGGGAACACCTCACAGCAAACAAACACATAGGTAGATACTTGGGCCAGTCAAGTTGTTTAGTTATTGCCTTCCTCAGCATGGGTACAAGGGTCCCATGGAATCTTTCAACTGCTCCATTAGACTGGGGATGATAAGGGGTTGTTGTGATAGACTCAATTTCTAACATTTTACACACACTTTGCATGAGTGCACCAGTGAATTGACTACCCTGGTCAGACTCTGGGCAGACCATGCCTAGCAAAAATATCTAACAATCTTTCTGACACTTCAGCTGCTTCCACTGTTCTCAATGGTTCTGCCTCAGGATATCGAGAAGCCAAGCAAATAAATGTGAGTAAATACTTAAACCCCTTTCTGGACCTAGTAAAAGGTCCTAATAGATCAATAGCAACCTTCTCAAAGGGTATAGTGAGGACTGGCATTTGACCCATAGGAACTCTAAATGGTTTTGTCTTCCTGTTTAACTGACAATTATGACACTGAATACAAAACTGCCTCACAGAGTTATAAAGGTTTGGCCAGGTAAAGATTCTACTCAACAAAGAGACAACTATGACCCATTCTAGTATGACCAGCATCCAGAATTTTGCGTCTAAACAACAATCCATCCCAAAAAAATCCTTTTTGATTAGTGTCGGCATATTGCTTCCATTTTAAAAGAGAATTGTCACACCTAATGGCCTGCTCCCACTCCTGCCTAGTTCCTCCTATTACAGGTGAACATGCCACATGGTGAAAGTCATTAGAAGATGGTATTAAATCTTGACACTTATCATCTGCCTCAGACACAACAGTGTTTACCTCTTCACTGCAAGCATCAGCATCTCCAAGTACACTCATATTTTCCCTTTCAAAATCTTCACCACACAAATCCTCCAATACGCTCTCCCTATTTACGCTTTCTTCCTAACCACTACTTATTCCACTCTTGACGGTACTCTCACACAACTGACCATCAGCATTCTCTGGTGCCTCACAGAAGTTAGAATCACAAGAATCAGAGTAAAAGCTAGGGTCTTTGGGCTGGGGCTGTTCTACAGCCGCTAGAGCTTCAAGTCTAATACTCTCTTGATGATAGTTCACCCTCCTAAGGTGGCATATCAACAACAATTCCCTTCAGCACAAATTCGTGAGAACCAACACTTACACTTAACTTCTGCTAGTGGGTAATACTTGGAGTCCCATCAAATGATATGGCCTCAGCATAGGTACCAATGTATTGATGGTCTTCCACAAACAACTTGTTAAAAACACAAATGTCTGCTCCCGTATCTACAACCAGCACAGTGGGTTTGTCATTTAATCTACCATAGAGCACATTGGGTGGTTTCTTTAACCTTATACAGCTCCAATAAGATTAGACTTAGACAAAGAAAGAGATTTCACAGACTTCCTAAAATAACCATCATTATTACTGTCCTTTCTTAAGGGACAATCAGGTGTTTTATGTCCCGGCTTGTGACACATGTGACAAATCAATTCAGTATGTGAAATTGAACTAACACAATCATTCTTTTCACTACCTAAACCACTACTACTATTACTGCCAGCAGATGACTCCCTTTTATCTGCTCTAGGAGCAAACTTATTAGGGTTAGTTCTGGGCTTTGTAGAATTCCCATGGCATGCGTCTAAGGCTTGAATGGCAATAATCAATTCATATGAAGTTGCAGGAAGTTTTTCGTGTACAAAATTAGCACATTCTTGGGTATAAGCAGGCAACACAACAGCTCTTAAAACAGAGAAGTCATATTTACCCTCTTTAACAAAACTCTACTGAGGTGGGCCCTAGCCTTGCTAACTACCTACGCTGGAGTTGCATGATAAGCATTTGTGAGCCCAAATACCTCATGGAGGTAGAATCCGAAAGGTTTAGAAAGTGTGTCTAGCATGATTTTCTTAACCTTGCTATAGTCTTTTCTAACATCACTAGGTACACTAGAAGTAATACATCCTTAGCATGACCAGTTAATTGAGCTGGCAAAAGTTCTGCCCACTTCAGCTGTTCTATCCCAGCATTAATAAGAGTAGACTCAAAATGCTCCAAATAAAACCCAAAATCCTCACCCATCTCGAGGCATCTAAGGTGGTTGCTCTTTGCTTCCTTTCTCTTCTCTCTTTCTCTGACTTCTTCCCTAGCTCTTTCCTCAGCCTGTAGTCTCAGGTCTGCTTCCATCTTGAGAGTCTCTGCATTTTTCGCCTGCCACAAGTTTTGCACAGCCATCTGCTGAATTAGAGATGTCAAAACTTGTATAAGAGAATTGTCACACTGGCTAGGGGGTAGAGCAAAAGAACTAGTACTAGGTTCTGCAAGCATCCCAGGCATTCCCTCAGTCGTAACCTCTTTCGGATAATCCCCAGTTGCTGTTATTCCTGATGCAGCATCTTCTATTGTTTCCTTTTCTTCCTTCAGAATTGACAACTTCTTCCTTTGTTTGTTTGCCAATCCACTCAACACTCACTCACAAGTAACCTCCAACGCACCCAATGGTCAGAAAGGCACCTGCAATAATAAAAATAAAAAACAGTAACAAGGACAACTAGAATTACAAAATGAGGAAAAGAAAATAATAGTAACAAAAATAATATAAACAATACAAGAAGAAAGCTTCATGGCTCACCTGATACATAAAAATAGTAAATGTGAGTAGTTAAAAATAGATAGAAGGTTCTAGAAGTTTGAGTGACATGAGATCTACGATAAACAGATTGTTGAAGTGATGAACTTCCATAGAGAACTATGTATACAATTAAATGATATCTGTTCAGGTGACAGTGCTCCATACAGCATTAACATAATCATGGTAAATATTCATGACTGAATATTTAAGATCTTGGTTTTTATAATCGCATATTGTTCTTGCTATAACAGACATGTCATTGCTCAATTAAGTTTCAACTTATATATCTTACCTCGTGTAAATTTCATAAAGACACCAGAAAAAAATGGTTGTATTGCTCTTTTTGAAGCTCATCAGTATAGAGTAATTTAGCCTTACTGGAAAATTTCTATTGACAACCATACAAGCATGTTACGGGTAAGTTACAGGCTCCATATGTCCATCTGTGTTTGTTCGACAAATGATATCCAGTGAATCCAAGGAAGTGTGTCTGTGGATATAAAACATCAATGCAAGTAGCGTTCCTTCTGTCATGCTATTATATGTCAAGAAGACCACTGATCTAAACATACGCAAATAATTGGACACATCACATATCAGCACATATGTACAATATTAGCACATAGGAAAATATTTGTCACTCTTAACACTGCCTGAAAAGTGTCCATTGACAACAAAACAAAATCATAAATTAGTGTATAGTTTGTTAACCTCTACAGTCTTGTAAATTTTTTGTTAACTCTAATTACCAAGACAGTTTACAGATTATGTTATGGTTGTAAATGGACTCTTTTCACCCAGTGTAAGTTGACTGTATTTACATACAATAGAACTGAGGGAACGAACATGTTTGAAGAATCCTCTTGACAGACATGGAAATATTACTATCTTACATTGGCTAAATTAAGGACTCCAGTAATGGAAACTCACAAAGATCTCCAAAGGAACAAGAAATCCATGACATAGCTAATCAGAAATAGCTGGGTATAGAGATAAGGTTAAAAGAGCTGATATGATTTAGAAAGAAATATAGCAGCAGAATGAAAATGATGGGACTTATCAAGTAGTAAACTATAATTATAAGCATGATTAAAAGGTGTCAGGCTACTGTACTCATAATTTCCAAAAGTCATTACATCAAACCCAGTGGGGTACTTACTAATAAAAAAAAATAATAATAATAATAAAAAAAAAAAATAATAATAAAAATAAAATGAATGTTGAAATACGATATGTAATAAAAGGTTAAGGCTAGCTAAGTGAAGGGGCTAGGCTTCATGATGTAACTCTTAGAGGGACTGGTCCCGAACAGCATGTCAATTTATAATTGTAACCCAACTATACTCACTCTATCAAATCAGGAGGTGCAGTGCAGACCTCTCAATTCTGAAAGAAATGAGAAAAAAATAGTGACATAATAACAATAGGGGATTCACTTCAGCATCTGCACATACTAAAAAATTAGTAGGATCTCGTTATTAACTTTCATTCTGGATTAAATTTTCGTTTTATAGGAGGCACAACCAGCAAGCTTTTTCAACTTATTTGTTGGATGATGGTAACATGTGTGAGTCATCAGTGAGTCTTCACTTCATAATAATCGTTACATGTGACCATTTGTCAGTACTTTAATAAACTTCCAATGGGATAACAATAACAAGAAAAGAAATTGTAAACAACATGTAACCTAGCACCATAAAATACATACATTTCAACTGTCACTACTGCTTTAAAGTCTAATACTCAAGCGAACATACTAACACAAACACAGAATTGATGCCAGTTTTAAAAACTTGTTATTGCAGGTTGTTATAGTGGCAATCCATTTTTCTGCTACATCTCCAATCCTCACTACACCCACCATAAGCATGATGTGATAGAACATGAAAGTAGCCCAGTATCTTTTTCATGCAATGCAGCAAGACTTGTGAAACATAACCATCAAGAATCTCAATAATTGGTTCTCTTTGAGTCATCAAAGTGTTGTTTGCTTGCCATAGAACTTAACAGCATGTGCATTTCCCTAGCATATTACAAGTGAGTTACAGGTATTCCCACAAGCATGTTACAGATATATTACGGATATGTTACAAGCATGTTACAGGTAAGTTACAGGCTTCATGGTGCATGTATATTATCATGTATGATACAAACATGTTATAGGTATACTACCAGCATTTTATAGGCATGCTACGTGCATTCTGTTTAGTGAAGTTTGGGACAGGGTCGACCACCGAACTAACACAAAAATGCGAGGGTAACACAATTGAAAATTGGGGATGTTTGTTTATATGTTTGGACGCAAAAATGCGAGGGTAACACAATTGAAAATTGGGGATGCTTGTTTATAATGTTTGGACGTACGTAAGTCATTTTGTACTTTGACCCTCCATATTTTGTGTTCACTCGGAATTCGACCCCGTCCCAAACTTCACTAAACAGAATCCTCTGGTTTTGCGACCATTACCCGTATCACCTTAGAAATTGAATTGTTTACAGCTTTGAGCATTTACTTGAAAATTCATTGTCCACTAAACGAACCACGAAGATAAGTCTTGCGTAGGTATGTTCAGTTGTGTGAAAGTATTGTGCGTTACAACTACTATTAAGAATATTACAAATAAAAATTTAAATAATGTGACTTGATTTTGTTGGCCGATTAACTGCAAGTTAGGCGGGGTTAATCCCAGGCGGGAACTTCTATGGGTGCGGTTAAGGGTGCCGGGTGGGCGCAGGCGCACTATGCCACACGAGTGAAAGAAGCCATTTGCAAGCTCTGGGAAACCGAACAGAAGCGGTAACTTTGAGCTTAGTTGGTTGAAGTATTAATCACTTAGAAATGGCCGAGGACAGTGGAGATGTGCACTGAGACACCCCAGTCGTAAGTCCCGAGCTAGTCGCCTGTATCCAAAGGATTGTGGCTGGGGCGATGGACACTCACAGTGCCAAGTCTGCTCGGCCCCGGAGGGGACCGTCCCTCCAACTAGCGGTGACACTGGCTCAGGTAGGTATCACAGTTTTTTGTTGTTGTTTTTTGGCTTCCGTTGCTGGGTTGGTGTTACCCTGATCGTGGGCCTTGTTGGCCACAGTGCTACCTTCCTTCTTACTCTCTCGAACCCCCCTGTCCTTTCACCTTCCCATTACCTTTGTCTCTCGCCCTACCTCTTTCCTTTCTCTCTGATCTTAGTCACCCTATTTGTCATAATGACCTGGTGGGATTGTGCTATTGAGGGTGGCGTTACCCCCTCAGCGAGCATTGGTGGAGTGTTTCCCCTTGCTCTTGCTGCCTTTTGCTTGCTTTGGCCATGGTCATCCATGAGTGCTAGTCTTTGATGGACATATGCACTCATGGTTTAGGTCCATGGGTTTATGCTCACTGCGTTGTTGTTGCGCATGTGTAGGTGCAGGTTTGGGAGTGTTCGACCCAGACAGAGTGCGTGAGTTGGGTCTGCCCACCTTCCCGAGTGCACCAGTGGCGGTGGAGCAAGGAACTGCTGGTTCCTCGAGTGTAGCCGTGACGCCTGCTGAACCTAGTAAGTAAGTCAGCGAGGATGCCCCAAAGGGACCTCGGAAGTTCATGCTGGGAGTGAATTCCCCGGTTGTGCCGTCGCGGATCGTGAAACGGATCCTTAGTGCGGATTTTGGGGACATGGCTGAGCTGTCCAATGAGAACCTTGAGTCGGAGAAGAGGCGATCTGGCGAAGGGGAGGACACTAAGTCAACCCCTCGTGTTAAGTTACGCCCTCTCCCAGACCTGCTAGCATGGTCTCGTGCCTTCACACTGTTGTGCTCAGCAAGTACCCTGGCAAGGGCATGGCGCTGGCGGCGTATCATGCCATGATCTTGCACGGGCCAGATACGTGTGACTGGTGGAGGACGTATGACCCACAGTTTCGTGAGCAGTTCACCGACTTGGAGTCGGCAGACTTCACGAAAATAGACCAGACATTGTATTCCCGGTCCCTCTGGATGGCTAGTACGATGGGGAGTCCTCGGGTGGCCACACCCACGAATGTGGAGCACGCCGTGCAGCCTCGGGCGAAGAGACGCCGAATTCAGGTGTGCTATGCGTGGAACGATGGGAAGGTGTGTCCCGTTCTTCCGTGCCGCTATGTGCATTCATGTGCAAGGTGTGGAGGAGACCACAGGAGGTCTATGTGTTCCCACACACCGTCAGATGCTACTAGTGGGACAGCAGCAGACTGATCCGGTCCTGCGGCGCTCAACTCTCCATGCTTCCAGCATTGGATTGAGTGACTCTGTTTATTTACATTATGCTATTTGTGCTGACTGTTTGTTTTGTTGCTGTTGCATTTCACTGTGTTGCTGATTGTGACGGTGTGCTCTTATTCATATTTTGTTAAGGGGGGATGTCAGTTGTACATCTTGTTCAGAATGTAGGAGGCAGTAGTCTGTTTATCTCCTAAGAGTAGTGCTAGGTTAGTAGGGGACGTCAGCGCCCCGTCCGCTGTATACCATATTATAGGTAGTGGTCGCACTAGGCAAGGGACGTCAGTGCATTTCCTGTTTATAATGTAGGAAGCAGAGCTGGGGCCTATGCGTACACGCATCATCTGCTGGCTCTCGATGGCAAGAGGCCGGAAAACCGGGTGCTCCAGGCGGTACCTGGGTGCAGCCATGTCGAATCTCCGATGCAACCTGAGGCTTGGGAAGTAGCCTTGGCAGGCCACCCGGATGGCGCCTATCGCACGAACCTGGTAAAGGGTTTACGTGAGGGCTTTCGGATTAGCTTTGGGTACAGGTCATGTCAATGTACGGGTGCAAGCTCCAATATGCACTCGGCTGAAGAAAGACCCAGCATTATTGCAGAATTTTTAGCGTCCGAGCTGAGATCGGGCAGAGTGCTGGGGCCCATTGACCCAAGTAGCGTCGTAGCCATACAAGTGAACAGGTTCGGGTTAGTCCCGAAGGGACACCAACCTGATAAGTGGCGTCTTATCGTTGACCTCTCATTCCCATCGGGAAGAAGTGTGAATGATGGTATCGATCCTGCTCTGTGCAGTCTGCACTACACATCTGTAGACGAGGCGTGCAGGAGAGTGCTGGCGCTAGGTCGGGGTGCCATATTAGCCAAGTTCGATGTCCAGGGTGCCTTCAGGACAGTTCCTGTTCATCCTGAGGACCGCTGGCCTGGTCTCGGTATGAGGTGGCCTGGTTGCTCGGTATGTGGTGGCCTGGTTGCTCGATATGTGGTGGCAGGGCAATACCTATGTGGACAAAGTCCTTCCATTTGGTCTCCGCTCTGCCCCCAAGATCTACAATGCGGTTGCAGACGGCCTTCTTTGGATCCTGAGAGCTCAGGATGATGTGAATAGTATCCATTACCTGGATGACTTCTTGCTGTTCGGAGCTCCTGACACCCCACAGTGTGAAGTTTCCCTGAGCAGAGCCTTAGCTCGCTGTACACGCCTGGGTGTGCCTGTTGCCCCGGATAAGACTGATGGCCCAAGCAGGGTCTTTTTATTCCTAGGCATCCAGCTTGACACACGGTCCTTGACAATGAGTCTTCCCTCATCCAAGTTGGAGAGGCTATGGACGACTATCCAGATGTGGATGGGCAAAAAGTCATGTTCCAAGCGGAAACTACTGTCGATCATTGGTCAGCTCCAGCACGCATGTTGTGTGATCAGACCTGGCAGGGCATTCCTCAGGCGCATGATCGACCTGTCGAAGAGGGTGAAGGAGCTGCACCACAAGGTGCGTCTGAATGCTGCATTCCGCTCGGACCTCAGGTGGTGGGGTTGTTTCCTTCCTATCTGGAATGGAGCATGTTCTATGGCCGGTGCAGCTCTGAGAAAGCCACAGGTTATTCTGACTTCCGATGCCTCCGGGAGTTGAGGGTGCGGGGCGTACACGTCCACTGGGGAGTGGTTCCAGTTGGCATTAATGGAGGACTGGAATGGGGTACACATTACCGTGAAGGAGCTCCTGCCTATCGTGCTCGGGGTGGCCATGTGGGGGCCCAGATGGAAGGGTCTCACAGCGCAATGCCGCTGTGACAATGCTGCTGTGGTGGCCATTATAAACTCTGGCAGAAGTAGGATGGATCGGGCCATGCACCTGATGCGATGTCTGTCCTTTTTTCTGGCCAGATGGGAGGTATCACTGGTGTTCACACACATCAGGGGGGTGGATAATGGTGCAGCTGATGCACTTTCACGTAATGACCTACCTTCCTTTCAGCGCTTGGTGCCAGATGCAGCCAGGGAACCGTGCAACTTCCCAGCACAACTACTCCAGTGTGTGGTGTCCAGCACTCCAGATTGGACACAGATCGACTGGATCAAACTGTTCAGTCTCTGTTTGTGAGTGGGCTGGCCACCTCCATGCACCAGACATATTCAAGTGGTCAACGCAGGTACCTGCGTTTCTGCGAGGCAATGAGTGTGCAAGCGCTACCAACCAGGGAGGAAGTGCTCTGCAGATTTGTCGCCTTCTTTGGTTTCATGAGGGCTGGGGAGCTGACAGTCCCGAGTGACCAGGGCTATGACCCCACCATTCACCTGTCCTTGGGTGACATATCCGTTGACAATCCAGCTGATCCGGGGGTGCTGGGGGTCCGGCTGAAGGCGTCGAAGACAGACCCATTTCGAAAGGGTATCTCCCTCTTTATTGGGAGAGTAGCATCAGACATCTGTCCCGTGGCTGCTATGTTGGCGTACCTGCTGGTTAGAGGCCACCAGTCCGGTCCCCTATTCCTATTCAGGGATGGACGATTCCTGACTCGTCAGCGGCTGGTGGTTGCAGTACGAGATGCCCTTCGGTTGGCTGGTGTGGATGCCAGTCTGTACGCTGGCCACAGCTTTAGGATTGGAGCAGCCACTACTGCTGCCGCTAGAGGTGTGGAGGATTCTGTGATCATGACACTGGGTAGGTGGAGGAGTCTGGCCTACCTGGACTACGTGAGGATTCCACGTGAACAACTGGCCAGATATTCCACCATGCTGTGCTGACTATGTCATTCTGACTCTTTCAGAGGTGTGCTATTATACTAATGTCATGTGTGCTGAGTATGATTTGCCCATTGTGGAGTTAGTATGTAGTATGTGGAGAGCTGCAGGATTAATGGCCGATTAACTGCAAGTTAGGCGGGGTTAATCCCAGGCGGGAACTTCTATGGGTGCGGTTAAGGGTGCCGGGTGGGCGCAGGCGCACTATGCCACACGAGTAAAAGAAGCCATTTGCAAGCTCTGGGAAACCGAACAGAAGCGGTAACTTTGAGCTTCCCACCCGCCCACACCCAGGGGAGGGAGGGGGGGTATAAATTCTTAACCTTCCGGCAGTCAGTTCACTGACTGTCGTTGATAACGTGGCTGTCGGGATTAATGGGGCGACCCCCCCTTTAATTATCCCCAATTAGCACCTATTAATTGGGGGAGGGGTTCTAGGCAGCCACCCTAGCCAAACCAACTCAGCAACTAGTGCTGCGGGAAATAAGTAAATTAACAGTGGTTACCAGTTCGTGGGTAAATGTGGTAAGTAGAGTGAGAGCTGCAGGATTAATGCTTTTTTTTCAATTCAAACAGTTGTGGGGAGCGGTTACTATGGCATTGAATCCCCTTTACCGCATATACTTGATTAAAAAAACTCGACTTTATTTTAGTAGCTTGAGTGTTAGTTGTTAAAATCAATCATTTAACAATAGTGTAATTTAAGGCTCGCTCGCCATTTGTGCTCAAGCACAATGGTGTGCTTGAGCCTGATAGTTAGGTAACATAAAATGTTACTATGCCAAATTTGAGCCATTCTGACTGTTCGAATTTACCAGTCACTGTTGACAACAAGCTAGCTACAAAAAAAGAAAGGCCAGAGTTATTTTGCATAGCTTTCCTTGAGTAGTAGTAGCTTCCTTAGCATTAACACTACGGCCTTCTGACTACCAATGGCTCTAGCAATCAGCATCCGCATTCCCCCCTAAAACGGCGAAGTTTTGAAATAAAATCTGGAAAAGGGTCTTCAATGCCATAGTAACCGGTCGAATCAGCTTTTTTGTTCTTGAAGCAAGCGTTTTCGCAGGAATTTTCTCACACTTCGTATGCAGTCAGTCAGTTTATATCCTAACCCAACTATGCTCAAACTCTCACATCAAGAGATACAGTGCAGATCTCTAACTTCTGAATGGAATGAGAAATATTGTGGCATAACAACATGGGATTTACTCCAGCATCTGCACATACTGAAAATATGCACTATGATGCCGTCCAAACGGCACTTTCCCTATTAATTTCTTGCCCGCGTGTAGGTACTTTCCCTTATTAGAAATTGCTGCTGCGTGCTAATTAACTTTATTCAACTGTGATAACTCACACAGCTAACGAGAATAGTTAAATTACTGGTTGATATTGCTTAAACTATTAATACCAGAAGTATTTTCCAGCAAAGATAATGTAGCAGGCCCAGCTGACCCTCTGGTGATGCTCAAGGTCATCTAGTAAGTATTAGTCATTGTTGAAGCTGTCAGTAGATGATGCCACTGGTAAACTTGGACTAAAAGAACTGGATATTACCTCCCACACCAAGCCTACACTATGCCAAAACCCCCCCTGATGTTGTCATTAGTCATAATATTATATTGTCACACATTTACATTATATTTTTACCAGTTTTCTGTTATGAAGGTGAATTATCAAAAATGAATAAATCTAGGCATGACATTTAAATAAAAAATCTGATATAGCAACTTTATCCAGAAGAATGACTGGTCAGCTCCAGAAGAGCCTGAAAGTGCCTGTCAGAGTGAGGTGGAATCAGGACGGATGAATGTTTCACACATCAGTGTGCAGCCTAGCACATATTATAACAAAATTAGATGCAGCAATATTATTTAGTTCACATTATGAACTATATTTTTTTCTCCAGGTCTCCCAAGTTTTGTTTACAACCTAGCTAACTATTCTAAAACTACTAGTTTAGACATAACTTGTCAACTAAAATCTAAATCACTGATTACTCACCTCTTAGTTACTAATCCAGAGCGCAGAAGAGGTACTACAATCACTGTATCCTCTCATCAAGGTGACTCTGCGCGTCCATTTGGCAGGCATTTCAGGAATGCTTAGTTCCTGTTTCCGGCTTCACCTGGTGGTTCTAAACAGCAGTACCGCCAGTCCCCTCCTAGTACGTCCTCAATTGTTACCCTGCTTTTTTGCCGCCCGGCAATAATTGACTTGAGTGCGCCTGCGCCAAGATTTTCATCACTAAAAGCTGAATAAACATCATCTGACGTCATCAAATGGCGACCTCTGCCGCAAAAGCTGATAGTCAGCCAAAATTTTCCAATTTTTTCCACTAACTATTATATTTCAACACACACAAAAATTATATATGAAACTTCAATTATGTTCTGACAAGTCTACAAAGGTCCAAGTATAAAAAACCAAGAAATACTAGCTTAAACACTTTTGGCACTTTTTTGCTACATTGTTGGCCATAAATTTCGAAATTTTTGAATAATGAAATTAATTTGGTGCACCAATTTATTTTTCCTATAAACTTCACAGGCTATATTTCATATGTGCTAAGTGAGAAAGGTCCAAGTGTAAAATTGTTTTTTTCCTAGCTTAAACACATCAAATTTTGAAAAAGATAAAATTCAGCCACTTCAAGGTGCCACCTATCACACATGTAACCACAAAACCACAAACTAATTAGATGAACCTATTAACATAGCCTTAGTATATTATCTCCATACACAAAATGAACTTTGTAGAGCTTTTGGTTTCCTGGCAGTGGAATAAAAACATGACACAGTCAAAAATTCAAAAAGTTTGCTCTTTAAGCTGGAAGCACTGTATGTATCTGAAATCAAGACTGAGAGTCGTCTTTTAGATGCTGACTGGCTTCTATTGCATGTGGTTCACTATTTCACTAGGTAATATCACAATTAACGACAAGGGTAAAGGGCTATAACTATTTTAATAAATTATCCCTTATATGGTTGTTTATAAAATTTAGCAGATGATCCAACACATTCCAGTGTGTGTGTGTGTGTGTGAGTGTGTGTGTGTGCCTGTACAATGTGTGTGTGTGTGTGTGTGTGTGTATTGTGGTGGCTGTGTGGTGTAGTACCACTTGCTGTGAGGAAAGGCCTGTTCTCCTGCGAGTTCCTAGCCTGGCTCCAGGAGCTTTGCTTGCACGAACATTCTGATAGTTCCAGAGAATCACTATCAATTAAAAATTAAAAATCACTCTACACACATGCACACACATGCACGCACACATTTATATGTGAAGTCGAGTTTCTTTAGTGGGCTTCACTATTTGAAGTCTTCACTTCTTTCAGTGACTTAATTTAAAACATCAACAAAAAATAACCCCCAAAATGAATGAGTAATTGTTTGTTCATAGCAACGTCACAAGCTACATATTATCGTGCGTGGACTTCTTTTGTGTGTGCTTAAAACATAAGCATGTATTCTATAATTGTAAGAGTGAAACTTTTTAAAATTAATTTTTGGTGTGTGTGTATGAGTGTGTGTGTGTGTATGCGTGTGTGTAAACATGTAAGAAGAGAGAGTGGATGATGATGTACTATATTATGTTAACTTGTATCTATGTTATGATTTTTATTCAGGTTTCTGTATGTGTGCATACACATCATGTTGATATATCCTTTTGATTGATATAATGCTGTATGAGTGTGTATAGTGGCACATGTGTATACACACTTAAATGCACAAATATATCGCCTACCGCACAAGTAAACAACACAATTACACACAACATGCAATCACGCATTCATGCAATAGCACTAGTGCGCATACTGATATTAAAGGTGTGATAAAAGCATTTAAGATACTGTGGATGTGATTTCTTTATTTCTGTTAAGATAACAGTCACAATTCATGTACACACAAGATTTGAGGGAAATTCTTTGAAAAACCAACTTCATGTACGTATGTTTGACACCAACACTAATTCAATATGATGTTATGCTCAAACATACCATTTCAAACTAATAGCATTGAAGTTTTTAGACATGATTTCAAAATAACCATACATTTTCCATCACTGACAAGGACCCAGGACTTCATAATGCTGTCCATGGAATTTCAAATTAAGGTGTGTGTGTGTGTGTGGTGTGTGTGTGTGGTGTGTGTGTGTGGTGTGTGTGTTGTTGGTGGGGGGGGGGGGGGACATCTTTCAAAAGTATTGTGGCTAATTGTATAAGAGTCAATCAATTTGTGAATTTACAAAGTACTCAGTGATCACTTTTGAAAATCTGAAATGGATTAACTATTAATAGGCCGCAATAGTTTTAGCCGTGTGCTCGCTCACTAAAGTGAGAGCTATACTGATGGGACCACAGCATTAATGCCTATGGAGTGGAAGAAGAATTAGCCACTAATAATAATAATAAATCTCACCAAAAATTGTACATTATTGCTAGAATAAATTGGACACTGTGGTAGAATTTTTTTTTTATAAATTATTAAGTTTCCAGGAGCACCTGGAATTAAAAGAAATATTTAGCGGTCTTATTGGTCAGGATGTCTGTCCATTTTTTGTCAGCATCAAAGTGAAGTGATTTCTGCTAAGTCAGCAGTTAGTTTGGAATGTGGTAGTTAATCTGATGTCGTTTGTTGTATGTATGTCTTAAGAGCTTTTTTATCACAGCTTCATGAATATGATTAAACTTCCTGGCTTGACCAACTAAAAGTTGCTTCCTATGGCTGTGTACCTGGGAACTATTCAAACTAAATTGCTATTTGTTGCAGGCCAACTATATAGGATTTGAAGGAACCTGATCCTAAATAAGGGTGCTGGGACATAGCAACGTGGTGCAGATTACCCTGCCAAAACCCACAAAAATGTGGTACTCATTTCTACTGCTAGCCTGGTCACTAACAAGGACCACTCACAGTCATTGCATTACTAATTAGGCATGTGTAAAAAGCTCTTTTTTGTGTGAGTGAAAACTAGAACAAGGCGTTGCTAATAACAACTTAATTTATAATTAATATCAGGTTTTCTCAATTTTAACAGCCAATGTATGTTCTATTATAACAACGTTCATTTCTTGCCAAAGTCCAGGGTCAATGAGGTTGAAATTTATATTTAGAACTCGAAAATGTCAAGTCAAGTTTTAATTATTTGCTGTTAAAACTGAGAAAAACTGCTTTTTTTTTATAATTATTTCCAGCTGAAACTGAACACTATTGCATGCGTAAAGCTACTGAACATATATCTATTATAGACCAGAGAATTTCAGTATAGCAATACAGGCAGGGTTGTGGCAATTACAGGAGTAAAGAATCAATTACAATTACAATTACTTGAAATTTTTGCTTCTCAATTACAATTTCAATTACCAATTACACCTTTAAGAACTAATTACAACAAATCTGTTAGCAATTACATACAATTACATCACATAGCCTCCTCAGGATAAGTGGTCATGTAAAGGGTCCACAAAATTTGTAATTTTGTTTTAATTCATCAATTCTTCCTAAAAGAGAAAAGTTATTTCTATCTACAAAAATTATAAAAACTGAGAATTCATTTTTAAGTAGAGAAGAGTTTCAAAATGATGTGGTAAAAGCGCAAACACAGGAGACTCAGTTTTCTTGCTAGCAGCTATGTGCTTTAGAACTGACCCTTTACCAAAGTGGCCTTTGACCCCAACTATACTTGCCAATTACAGGTATGCAATTACAATTACAATTACTGCAGATGGTGTAATGATTACAGCTAATTACAATTACCAATTGCAATTACCACAACACTGATACACAAAAACAATCATTTCGGCTTCAAGAAGCCTCCATCAGTTGTGAGATGGTACAATACACACACAAACAAACACATACACAAAGAAAAACACACACACAAAAACACACAAACAAATAAATACACCAACAAACACACACACACACACACACACAAGCAATTATTCATAAGTAGTGCCACATTTGAAGATAATGGATTATAAAAACACGTATGCGCACAATGGAATGGTCGTGTTTAGAGCAGTTTTAACGTTTATCTTAGCAATAGTACTTTTCTGACCTAAATTGGTCTAGATGGCAATACCATTTTGATAGGCATTATTTTCTTTATTACAATATTAATACAAAAGGTACCTCACACTTTGTAAACATGTTTGAACACTATTATGAGCAAACTATTATAGCTACTGCTCCTGCCATATTTTTACTGGTACAGACAAAGAAATGTTAAATTTGACACATTAGCTATCTCACGTATCGGGAGATGACATCTGTTCTGTTTATCAGATAGCTTGTTTGTCGATTATAGCTTTATAGTGGTGTCACTATTTGTAATTTCTAACTACTACAATTGTAATTGTGAGTGAAAATCTAAGTGGTCTCTACAACAATAATCGTCATATTGCAACTGACATTATGCTATGGTAAAAACTTTATAACTATGAATACTATTAGCTCTGAACGGTGTGCCTGGCAAGTCTCGCGCTCATAAACCTTTAAAAAAAAAATTATTGTAGTTACAATACAATGGATTAGATGCATTCTCTCTTTCACAGGCTTTTTTTTTTTAACAATACAGAATTTAAAAAATTTGGTCCCCACCTGAAATTGAACCCATAACTGCTTGCTTAACGCACAAGCGCTCTGCCACAGAGCTATGACAATCAGCCCGGGGGGGGCTCAGCAGGATCCAGCCCCCCCCTCCCCCAACTAGGATAGGTAGGGGGCCGATACACCAAACTTTAGGATAGCGAAAGTTTTTTTTTTTTTTACAAGAATCTAGCAACTTCTTGGTAATTAATATTTATTAGCTTAGTAGCATCTAATTAGTTATAAAATTGCCAGCTCATGAGCCTTCATCAGTTATGAGGTATAACTAATAATAATTAAAATTAATTAGAAACAAGATAATGCATGTAGCCAACAGTTCATCATAACCAAATGGCAGTACTGAACCTATAATAATAGCTGTCTAGATGTTCACATTTCATTCACTTCACAGCTCTCACCAGCTTTTTTGTAGCTCATATTTTCCATAAAAGTCTGTTTGAGACACTGGCTAAAAAAAATTAATGTGGCTGGTCCATGAATCTGAGTGCTTGCCACACCCTATACTCTGATCTGGTCCTGACAGGCCTCCCCACTTCTGAACTGCTTCTGTGTCACGCTATACCCCACCCACCCCCTTCCTAGCTACTGTATACATAGTAGTCAGTCATCTAAATTTTAACACCAAGTAACCAAATACCTGAAATCTAATAATAGCACATGCAGACAAGAAAAATTGCTTGTCATGAACACATCCCTTAATTAGTGATAATATATTTTCTATGTTGTTCAGTGATCAGAACTCCTCTCGTCCCAATGTGTGTTTGGATAACTGGCTTTATCTTACTATCTCAACATGCATGATGATGTAATGCTACACGCACATGCTCACTGCAAAGCAACACTTGAAACACTGCACTATTATTTGATGGCAGATGTCAGGTATCTAAAACATCAAACCTCACTTCCACATTTCATAAGCCACCCACCCATACAGCTGATCATATATTCATAGGATGAGGCAGAAACCACATTAAGTGAGGAAACCACATGATATATATAGTGGTTATGGAGTGTGGAATTCAGTAGAAGGTCTGCTCTATTGAATTTGATCAGATAGCTTTTCTCGAGAAACAATAGGTAAAGGGTCTTGATACACCAGACTGCATGACCGGAACACCTCAGAGTATAAACATGTCAATTAGGTAAAATCAGCTAATTCCCATATCCTGACATCTACTAGTAACTTCACTAATCAGAATATGAACAGGACAGGCAGCTGCAGTAGCCATAACATAGTTGGACACAAAAACATTGTAAGTACCACTAGCAAACAGGTTATTGTAGTGGTATAGGAAAAATGCTTCAGTATTGGTGGGCTCCAAGGGCATGTGTTTGTGATTTGCTGTTCATGTGAGAAATCATATTTTTAAGTTGTGGAAAAAAATCACAGTGGGGAGGGGGAGACTTGGGCCCCCACAGCCCCCCACCCAACTGTATAGCTACCTAACTTTTATATATATCTTACATTTCTGCACTTCCAATAAAAAACAAATGGTTGTTTCGCTCTTTTTGGAGCTCGTCAGTATAGAGTAATTCAGCCTTACTGGCAAATATCTATAGACAACCATATGTCAGTCCATCTCTGACTCTTTGGCAGATGATATCCTGTGAACCCAGCCCATTCACACACACACACACACACACACACAACCACACATACACCACACACACACACACACAACCACACACACACAACCACACACACTGCCCCTCTTCCCTGTAAAATCAAATCTACATCAGAATAGACTAACAAAGACCTCCAAGATAATTATCATTATATAACAAAGTTGGCCTAGTATATTCTGTCACTATTCTAACTATCTTTCTAATTAATTTATGTCCTTAGACAATGAAGGCTTGGGTGTTTACAAGTAGTTCCACAACTCCCAAATGGAAGCTTCAAACTCCCTGCATCCTCAACCCTCTAAATTCATCACATACACACACACACACACACACACACACACACACACACACACACACACACACACACACACTATAGCCCACTACTTCAGCAAGTGTTCTAGACATATTTTTTCAGATTTTCCTATAAATCTAAGCTAGATATGGATACAGGGATATTGACCCAGTTGCTGAATAATCAATGATAAAAGCTTACAAATATTCTATAACCCTAGGCTCTCATCCCAAGACACAGATCGTAGGAAACAAATTTGAACCTGTATGGCCATTTTAACCACATATACTTTAATTTAAAAAAAACCCTATGAAAGTGTAAAGATGATTGAAACATACTAATATGTATAACAGTTGGTTAACAAAATGAACTAAACCATTTTTCTGTGGTCACAATAAGCTACAAACTCTGCAGAGAAAATTAGTTTAAGATACAGTTCATATGTCATATTCTAGTGCTCATGAAGTGTCTATTAACCAAACACTGTCTAGGCACATGTCTTAGTATTGGTTCAATTACTTCACCAGGGTCCAAATTTAGAGCTATTTCATAATATCATCCAGGAATCAACCAAATACCCTAAGCAATTGTAGTTACTTTAACAAAGGTTTAGATTTAGCCTAGAGCTTGTACTTTGACATGAAAATATGGCTAGACTGGCTAAGTAATCTGGCGATATTGACAACAGTCCACAATAATGTAGTCAAGGACTATTCTTATTGCTAAAATATTCAATCAAAAGTGTTATGTAAACTGCAATGCATTTGCATATTATCATGCAATTGTTGAAAATTTCTTACCTTGTACTGTATAGTTGCCAACTTCTGACAAGTTCATTGCCACAAGATATGGACTGTCCTTGATAAAGGAATCAAATTCATTAAATCAGCCGACACTTATTGGTGGAGTTCACATAACTGAGTTTGTTATTGTTCACAGTAACTGATGTTATCTGTGCCATAAATCCTGAGGGTGATGAAGGAATCGTGTATGGATAAGTATGTTGAGGTGAGAAATCATATCTGACTAGGCGGGCATCATTTATAAACATATCAATGACAACATTCTGAGATTCAAATGAATTACAAGAGAATGTCACTCTACCGGGACAGAGTTCACCAGATAGAGGCAGTACAGTAGATGTGATACTCAGTTGACCTAATACACATAATTATAAACAAATATGATTTAATGTAATTTTCCATTCGTACATCAGTATAAAAACAATATTTTATTGATTCAATTGCTCTATTAAAGAAAGTCGGTTGAATATAAACACCCTTGCAAATAGTTATTTTATCAGACTAGTCCTATATCCAGCAATGCTGAGTGAGCTAACTAAACACTATTTTATCTTAGAACATTACTGGTGTAGCTTTTGTATTGTGACTGAGTGACTCTAAATCCCTTAAGTCCTTCAGGGAGGTCTTCTATTAAGTAGATGCCCTCGCTCTCAGGGCATAGGGCATCTACATATAGATGCCCTCGCTCTCAGGGCATTAATTTTTTTTTTTTTGTAGAACTACTTGGCTTAGTTGTAATTGATATTAAAGGTTACAGATGAGCATGAGTTGAAAGAAAAAGAATGTCCAGGTAAACTGTTTTTAGTGTTTGAAAGATGTGAAATGTTTGTGCTTGCAGTTTCAGAGCAGAAAGTTGGCTGCTGTTGTTCCAGGGAATTGGATGGATGAGTAGATGAAGCATCATGGAGTTGCTGGTGGTGAGGAAGCATCTGCAACTGCTGCTGGTTGGTAGTTCTTTCTGGAATATTGCTACTCAGTATATCGGATAAAACTTGTTGCTGCTGACTTGTTGTTCTCTTATAGCTTCTCACTCCTTCCAGACTTCTATGACCGGTTCGTTCCATGACCATTTGCTCATCTACTCCCAACTCATAAAGTCTGGTTGCTGCTGTTGCCCGAAGAGAGTGATTTGTTTTGAACCCTTCAATGCCAGCAGTCTTACATAGGCAGATAGTTTTACTTAAGGTGTTATGACCAAGTGGTTTACTTGTGTACCACACTGCTTCAGTGGGTTTGTTTGCTGGTTGTAAATAGAATGCAGTTGCTGAATCAGGACAAAGAAAAGTGTATTTCTTGAACAACCGAACAATGCATCTTTCTGGATTATCATTGTTAGAGTGCTGAATAACAACTTTGGGCTTTATTTTTCTACCCTTTAATCCACCAGGTCTATTTTTAGATGTGTCTTCGGTATACTTTAAGTAGGAACGCTCACCATCATTATCTACCAACTGTATCTGGCAAGGATGTAGTCGTAGTTGTCGATGCTCTCTGCCACTGTGTATAGTTGCACATGTATACGCACTTAAATGCACAAATGTATCGCCTACTGCACAAGTAAACAACACCATTACACACAACATGCAATCACACATTCATGCAATAGCACTAGTGCACATAGCTACTGATATTAAAGGTGTGATAAAAGCATTTAAGATACTGTGGATGTGATTTCTTTATTTCTGTTAAGATAACAGTCACAATTCATGTACGCACAAGATTTGAGGGAAATTCTTTGAAAAACCAACTTCATGTACGTATGTGTAGAGCCTCCGTGTTAATATTGTTTGACACCAACACTAATTCAATGATTTATGCTCAAACATACCTTTTCAAACTAATAGCATTGAAGTTTTTAGACATAATTTCAAAATAACCATACATTTTCCATCACTGACAAGGACCCAGGACTTCATAATGCTGTCCATGGAATTTCAAATTAAGGTGTGTGTGTGTGTGTGTGTGGTGTGTGTGTGTGTGGGGGGGACATCTTTCAAAGTATTGTGGCTAATTGTATAAGAGTCAATCAATTTGTGAATTTACAAAGTACTCAGTGATTACTTTTGAAAATCTGAAATGGATTAACTATTATAGGCCGCAATAGTCTTAGCCGTGTGTTCACTAAAGTGAGAGCTATACTGATGGGACCACAGCATCGATGCCTATGGAGTGGAAGAAGAATTAATAAAATATAATAATAATAAATCTCACCAAAAATTGTACATTATTGCTAGAATAAATTGGACGCTGTGGTAGAAATTTTTTTTATAAATTATTAAGTTTCCAGGAGCACCTGGAATTAAAAGAAATATTTAGCGGTCCTATTGGTCAGGGTGTCCATTTTTTGTCAGCATCAAAGTGAAGTGATTTCTGCTATGTCAGCAGTTAGTTTGGAGTGTGTTAGTTGTTTGATGTCGTGTGTTATATGTATAGTATGAGAATATAAGTATATATGTGTGTTTGTTTTTTGTTGCAGTATGGATGCACTCGCCCTCCCCCCCCCCTTGAAATATTCTTAAAATTTCGTAACCAATAAGCAAAGTTAGGTGAAGGCAAATGCTTTAATCATTAAGTTTATTGCTGCTCTAATTATTGTCTTGGTAGTTGAAGCCCATCTCCTTTCTCATCAAAGTTATGAAAGTTGTGACCCCCCTCAATATAGCACAAACTCAACCTCATCCCTCTTAAATTGATTCCCCTGTTCACCTACATATGTGTTATGTGTGGGCTTTTTTTTTTTGTACACTGTATGTCTTAAAAGTTTTTGTTTTATCACAGCTTCATGAGATTCATGAATATGATTAACTTGATGTGGCATTTTGATAAGAATGTGTATTCATGAATCTAATTACTAATCACAAGACAGTTTGGCTTTTCTACAATACTGATGAGAGTATGTAGTATCATTATTTCACACCACCGGCATGTAGAGATTCAAATTATTTAATGATTCTGCACAGCACAAGGAAAGAGAACATTGTAATAGTATAATATATGCAAAATATTAATAATAATGCTGATATTGTTGTGTATTCTCTTATATTAATCATTCATCGTCCACTATAACTACAATTACAATAACGCTATAAATTGATCACAATATTATTGAGATTAGTGAATACATTTAAGCCACACCCACTTTTAATGGGCATGTTCCTCCCCTATAGCCACACCCACTTCCTGGCTTGACCAACTAAAAGTTGCTTCCTATGGCTCTGTGTACTAAATTGCTATTTGTTGCAGGCCAACTAAATAGGATTTGAAGGAAACCCTGATCCTAATTAAGCCAAGTCACTGCAAAAACAACCATTGGAGCGAGAAATGTCATCAATATAAAGATAATAAGTTTCAAAATTCCCCCATTTGATAAGATTGTCTGGACTAAACCAGCCAACTAGGCCACCTACAGATTCCTCCTGGCCTGCACTGCACAATAAAGTGACTATACAACTTTCCATCAGTGGGGGCTCAGCAGGCTCTAGCCCCCCCCCCCCCCCCCCCCCAACTTGGATAGGTAGGGGGCAGATACCCCAAACTTCAGGATAGTGAAAGTTATTGCATTTTTTTATTACAAGAATCTAGTAACTTCTTGGTAATTAATATATATTAGCTTAGTAGCATCTAATTAGTTCGCAAACGTTTCAGCTCATGAGGCTTCATCAGTTGTGAGGTATGGCCATTTAAAACTAATAATAATTAAAATTAATTAAACAAGAAAATGCCTGTAGCCAACCTTTCATCATGTGCTACTATGCTAATTAATTACCTAGAAGTTATTAAAAGTAGCAATGAAAATATAGGACATTAAGAACCTAATACCAGTGTATACACAAACACCAATAACAATACCCACCAATAGTCTCCTATTGTGTGGTCACTGTTAGTCTACATACATGAATACAACCAAACAGCAGTACTGAACCTAAGGGAATAGTCAGTAGTTAGGTGTGTGAGTAAGTACTCACCACTCATTGCCAGGTACACTGTATATGGTAATATCAGCCATTAGCTAAAATAACCAAACTCTGCAACTACATCTGATACCATACAACACAGCAGGAACACTGTCAATTCTATACACAGTTTATCCCAAAACTCAATTTCAGCTGAACTAATTAAAGACTAAGACAGGATTGAAGTCTGTTTGAGACACTGGCTAAGAAAATAAATGTACGTGTAGCCTGTCTCTTCTTAACAAGGATGGAGTGCCACATCATATATGAATCTGAGTGTGTGCCACGCCCCTACTCTGATCTGGTCCTGACAGGCCTCCCCTCTTCTGAACTGCTTCTGTCACGCTATACCCCACTCACTCCCTTCCTACGCTACTGTATACACATAATAGTCAGTCATCTGAATTTTAACAGGCTTTCTTACTATCTCAACATGCATGATGATGTAATGCTACACGCACATGCTCACTGCAACTTAATACTTCAAACACTGCACTATTATTTGAAATAAGTACAGCATGCAATGGCAGGTGTCAGGTATCTAAAACATCATAACCACTTAAGCCATACAGCTGATGTTAGGCAGAATCCCTGATAAGGGTACCCCACATTTAGTGAGGAAACAATTAGGTCAAATCAGCTAATTCCCATGGTACTTAATAACCACATATCATGACAATGCATGAACTGAATTCAAAGATGAACATACGCACGCACATACATACATACATATTAGTTTCCTAGGGGCATATAGTGCAACATGTTCCCACTAGCAAACAGGTTATTGTAGTGGTGTAGGAAATGCTTCAGTATTGATGGGCTCCAAGAGCATGTGTTTTGTGATTTGCTGTTCATGTGAGAAATCATATTTTAAGTTATGGAAAAAAATTACAGTGGGGAGGGGGAGACTCCAGCCCCCACAGCCCCCCACCAAACTGTATAGCTACCTAACTTATATATATATCTTACATTTCTGCACTTCCAATGACACCAAAAACAAATGGTTGTTTCGCTCTTTTTGGAGCTCGTCAGTATAGAGTAATTCAGCCTTACTGGCAAATATCTATAGACAACATCTGTCAGTCCATCTCTGACTCTTGGGCAGATGATGTCCTGTGAACCCAGAGAGGCGTGTCTGTGGACATAAAATCTATGCAAGTATAACATTCCTTCTGGTTTGGTTAGTTGTGTCTGGAAGGCTAGCAGGTTTGCACTAATTAAATCAGCAGATACAAATTTATGAATTTGTATCTGCTGATTTAATTAGTGCAAATCTGTTAGGAAAATAATCACTTCAAAACACTTATAGGAGAGAATAAACTTAATAGGCCATCCCCCCCCCCCCCCC
>WLWD01006375.1_pt1 | contig 39177 bp, 15 predicted proteins | sample 6712731 | NCBI WGS metagenome assembly WLWD01 (sample SAMN12718690, study PRJNA576275) | sponge metagenome | isolation source: marine sponge | host: Mycale hentscheli | place: New Zealand: South Island, Marlborough, Capsize Point | collected 2014-11-01
GTAAAGTGCGTTGTGTTGGTAAAGTTCAGTGTGTTGGTAAAGTGCATTGTGTTGGTAGAGTTCAGTGTGTTGATAAAGTGCATTGTGTTGGTAAAGTGCATTGTGTTGGTAAAGTGCATTGTGTTGATAAAGTGCATTGTGTTGGTAAAGTGCATTGTGTTGGTAAAGTGCATTGTGTTGGTAAAGTGCATTGTGTTGGTAAAGTGCATTGTGTTGGTAAAGTGCATTGTGTTGGTAAAGTGCATTGTGTTGGTAAAGTGCAGTGTGTTGGTAAGGTGCAGTGTGTTGGTAAGGTGCGGTGTGTTGGTAAGTGCGGTGTGTGTGTAGAGTGCATTGTGTTGGTAAAGTGCAGTTGTATTGGTGAAGTGCACCATTACTTGTGTTTGGTAAAGTGTACTATTGGTTGTCTTTATAGGTAAATGTGTTTGGTAAAGTGTAGTTGTGTTTTTGGAAAGTGTAGTTGTGTTTTGGTAAAGTGTAGTTGTGTTTTGGTAAAGTGTAGTTGTGTTTTGGTAAAGTGTAGTTGTGTTTTGGTAAAGTGTAGTTGTGTTTGGTAAAGTATAGTTGTGTTTTGGTAAAGTGTAGTTGTGTTTTGGTAAAGTGTAGTTGTGTTTTTGGAAAGTGTAGTTGTGTTTTGGTAAAGTGTAGTTGTTTTTTGGTAAAGTGTAGTTGTGTTTTGGTAAAGTGTAGTTGTGTTTTGGTAAAGTGTAGTTGTGTTTGGTAAAGTGTAGTTGTGTTTGGTAAAGTGTAGTTGTGTTTTGGTAAAGTGTAGTTGTGTTTGGTGAAGTATAGTTGTGTTTTGGTAAAGTGTAGTTGTGTTTTGGTAAAGTGTAGTTGTGTTTTGGTAAAGTGTAGTTGTGTTTTGGTAAAGTATAGTTGTGTTTTGGTAAAGTGTAGTTGTGTTTGGTAAAGTATAGTTGTGTTTAATGTAGTTGTGTGTGGTAAAGCGTTGTGTTCTGTAATTGGTTATGTTTGGTAAAGTGTAGTTGTATTGGTAAAGTGTGCCATTACTTGTGTTGGTAGAATGCAACGCTGTTTTGTTTGGTAAAGTGTACTGTTAGTTGGTAAAATGCACCATTGGTTGTGTTGGTAAATTGTATTCATAGTTGGTGAAGTATATCTGTAGGTGTGTTGGTAAAGTGAGTTCAGACGTGTGTGGGTAAAGTGCGTTGGTGAAGTTTGTCTATATATGTATGGGTAAAGTGTGCCATTACGTAGGTTAGTAAAGAATGTTTATAGAGATTTGTTGGTAAATGTATCCATAATTAGTGATGGTACACCATCAAACTTCTCTATAAAGGGACTCAGAAAAGCAACTTGGCTCTCAACAACAGCCAACATGAATAGAACAAAAAGATATACTGCAATACCAAATAACCTCTAAAAGCAGCCAAACTCTACACAGTCAAAAGGCTTGCCCCTTAGCATGGCTTTCGTTGAGAGGTTTCACTGTAGTTTGTTTATACTCTATATAGGTGTGTTGGTGTAAAGTATGTCAATACGTGTACGTTGATAAATTATGTCATTATATACGTTGATATAGTATTATTTATAGATGGTAAAGTGTGATGGTATAGTGTATCTGTAGATGTTATGTTCATGAGTGTATTAAAGTACAGTAGAACTTCAGTTATCTGAGCACTGAACAATATACAACACCAAAATATAATAGTAAGCACATGCATACATGAAGAACTCATTTACCGCGCCCCTTCATATTTGTTTTGTAATATGGTTATCTGAACATTTGAGTTAACTAAACACCTCTTGGTTCCAATGTGTTCAGATAACTGAAGTCCTACTCTATATCCAAAAGTGTGCCATCAATAGTCTTGGTAAAGTATAGTCAAAATTGTTGGTACAGTATAGGCAAAATTGTTGGTACAGTATCGTCAAACTTGTTGGTACAGTATCGTCAAACTTGTTGGTACAGTATCGTCAAACTTGTTGGTACAGTGTAGTCAAACTGGTTGGTACAGTGTCATCAAAATTGTGGGGTGAAGTATCATCCAACTTGTGGGTAAAATATGCATTAAAATTCTGGTTGAAATGTGTAATTTAAAATAGCGAGTCCATTCTAATTGTGGGTAAATGGTGGTATTGCGAATATTAGTAACGAAAGGGCATCTTAAATAGAGTATTGCCACTATCTTCTGTCATTATTTCATTTGAAAGAAGATTTTACCATGATATGTTATCACTTTTATAAATTTTGTAGAAGGTACTTGTGAAGACTATAAAAATTGATTGTGGCTACTGCTAGTATAATTAATGTGAAAATAATGCAACTAATTTTGATATGTGTTTATATACTGTACATTTTTATGATTTGTATATAAAATCATTTAATTGTTATACAGGCTAAACCTCTTATGTTAGTGAATAGTATTGGAAGTACAGAATATAAATGAAACTGAAGTTGCTATTCTGAAAAAGTGCAGTCCTGAAGAATGCCATCCAGAGGAATGCCAAAAAGAACTGATTCTTCTACAGATCACATAAGAACATTATAACATTAACAAATTGCTGGTTTGTGTGACACCACATTCATGCATTTACATTTTGTAATTGTACCATTTCTACTATTTTTCAGTCAATGATTAAAAAAAAATTCTCCGTGAAATATAGAAATTCAGTAAAAGTAATTAAGACAATTAATATATAGAATGGGAGAGATTCCTAGAATTAATCTTGACAATTCCCATTTTTATGTATCAGGACTTGTCGTGTATCCTTAAAGTTTAATTACCAGAAACAAATGGAAATGTCAAGAATAGTGGATGATTCCTAACAACCGAATTGTGCCTATTCCTGATGTATCCTAAGCAATGAAACATCACATTTCAGAAATAATTAATATACAAGGAAACCTCAAGGAATTGTCAAGATGAGAATAGGATTAAAGTTGGTTTCTTGTTAAGGAATCATCTTTTTTTCCCCTGTGATCATAACTAGGTCTTGTTGAAATTATATTTGCTTCTAGTGAATTAGTGTACATTATGTGAGGCTTTAGTCTATAGGGCACAGTGTGTTCTAAATAGACAATACATTTTGTATGCCTAGCAATTCATTTATAAGTTAATAATAAGTAGCCTTTAATTTATTCACTATATTCTCTTATTACCAAATTATTTAACAGCCATATATACTATATATATATTATATTATAATTATATGTATACAACAAGTTATTTAATCATGGCATATGCATGTAGTTTTTGTTAAATTCAACTGTTGATACATTTATTTTCCTGACATAATAACACAAAATTCAATTATATAATAATATTATGAAGTAATTCATTTTCAATTTGGAAATTTAAAAAGGTAAACAAGATAGCTACACACAAATAAACATACTTTTAGCTCATCTTGTTGTTTACCTAGAATAAGGTCCTCTAAAATAGCCATCATGTTATAATGTAACTAAAACTAAAACTAAAATTTATTTTAGTCACACCTAAAACATTTTTGTAAACTAACCAGAACTAAATTTCACATAGGATGCCAACTAAAACTAAAAGTAAATGTCATAGAGCTGATGAATAAAAGCAAAAATTATTATTATACAACAATCAAAACTAAAAATATAGCTAACCGTTTTTAGTGACATTGCTGAAAGAAGACGAATGACCAGTGGTAGCCAGTCCCATGAGGCAAGACCCTAAAATTGATGACTCGAATTTTTAAAAGAATTTAATTCTGAAAAATCTGAACTAAAACTAAAATCGAAGTTAGTAATTTGAAAAACTAAAACTAGAGTTGAAATTGGTGCGCTGGAAAAATTAAAACTAAAACTAAAATTGTAGTCTTTGCTAGTGAAAATCTAAGACTAAAATTAATCATGAAATATTTTCTGTAAATAAAACTAAATAGTAAATGTTCATCTAAAACAACATTAGCTTCTATACAGGAAATAGTTTATATTAATATTTTGTAGACATTATCAATCTGATGAAAAGAGGAGTACTTCTGAAGAAGCTGCACTAACTGTCAATCCCTCTTATGGTATTCATACTCAATTAAAAAGAAACAATAATGATAATCCAACTAATGAGGAGTCACATCACGGAGAACCAGTACAACTTGAACTACAAGAAGATATTGTTGAAACCAGACACTTGAATGCAGCAGAGAATCTGGAATATTACACCACTATCTCTGAGTATTAACTTTATGTATGCCATGTTGTTTTGTTTTCATATACTTAGTTCCACTTTGTATTAGAATTGTACTTTTTAATATGCAGTAGTTAATTCTTTTATTCTTTCTTCACTCATATGATTGATTGTAAATGAAAGGAAATAAAGACACTTTTGGAGTTACTAAAATTGAGTAGGGTGTTTAGCAGGAGGTGCAGTCTAGATATTATGGGAAAGTGGGAATGTACCACGCCACAAGACAAAGAACAAAAACAATTTGCGTTTCAGAAAACTTGCATGTTTGGCGAATAATTATATCACGTGTTTAGTAAATTTAGATAAGTCTTTCTTATTAGGTTGCATTAGCTAATTGTGGCACTTATTATAGTCTGTGTATTGCCTACATTGGGTTTTTTTTGTTTTTTTTGTTTTTTTTGTTTTTATGAATTGCAATGGCAAGTTCAAATATTGTAACTATTGAAATATCATGTTTGTTCATATGTTATGTAGTCCATCATTTTCTTTCAATTATTGACTACGATTTTTTTAATAAATCAAGCCAATATGACCATTAGGCCATGTTGGATTATGCAGTGAATTTAAATATGGAGGAGAAGAAAACAAACACAATGGTTTCAATATCATTGTAGAAATTTGGTTAGGCAAATCCTTTGCCCCTTCCCATCTTAAAAAAACATGCCAAGGTAAATAATATTAATATTCAAGCTGAAGCAGTGGATTCAAAACACTCCATTTTAGAGTTAAACTTATTAGATTATTTCTAATTATTTATATTCTAAAGTTATCTTTATCCTTAATACAAAATGCTGTCCTCCCTGTATGAATGGAGGAAAATGTGTTTTTAATAATACCTGTCAGTGTCCTCCACACAAGACTGAATAATACTATGCACAAAATCTATCATCTACTGCCTATACTATCACACATACAAACATGACTGCTTTGCCTATGAAGAATAGTTCTAACTGTCATGTGACTTGTCAGAAAAGAGGTACATGTGGTAGTCATGGTCACTGGTGCATGCCCATCAGAATACAATGGACAGCAATGTGAAGAAGACAAAAGGTTAGTGGAAGTATTGAACTTCTCATAAACAAGCCAATGCTTAAATTATTTGCAGGTGCAGAGTATTTACACTCTGCATAATCATTGCCATCCTTATTGAAATTTAATTTGCTCGGTATATAATAACATTAATAGCTATTTTACTATATAGAAAATCTTCCACAGGAAACCAAAGGACTTAAAATCTTAGCACGACCACATCCTACCAGAAAATAAATTTAATTTTATTGTTCTTGTTCTGGTGGTTCAAATCTGTGGTCTAAGTGGATGGGTGTTTATTTTCAAAGATTTTTTAACTACAATATAGCCATACTGGTTGTACTTGATAGCATGAGGGGAATTTCTGGGAAGGGGGGGAGGGGGCGAGAAAGCCACAGCTCCCATATCTTGGTTAACATTGACTATGACATAATACATTAATTGTAATAATGATTTTAATAATATATATCTATATATATTATCTGAAATTAAGTCAAATAGTGTGTGCGTGTGCATGTATGTGTGTGTGTATGTATGTGTGCATGTGTGTACATGTATGTGTGCATGCGTGTGTGTGTGTATGTATGTGTGCATGTGTGTACATGTATGTGTGTGTGTGCATGCGTGTGTGCATGTGTGTGTGTGTGTAAACTAAGTCTTTATGAAATGTATATTCCACATTTAGATGGTCAATTGTAATTATTTTTTCCTTCCTCTCCGTTTTTCAAAAAAAAATTACTCCTCAACAACTGGGTGGAAAATAAATCCCCAATTATAGGCAATTTTCATTAATTCTGTATTGTTTAAAAAAGCCTACGAACAAGAGTTAAATTAAAACAAAAAATGTTTAAACTACTACAGTACCTCAGTTAAATGGCTTCAATAACATTACATTTTAATTGGAACCATTCTGAAAGTTGTTACATAAACAGTGACATCATGAAACTCTAAACAACGAGAAAGGAGTACTCACGCTATATAACCAAAGAATATCCAAAAGTACTCACTGAAATGCTGAAATTCTACATTTTAGTGGCACTATTGAGTGCTTTAGTACATTGTGTATTTCAAGTGCAAGCAAGTAAGTGTTCGACTCGTTAAATAATTATCATCATTGAAGAATATTATTTTAAAGATTGCCCTCCAGTTGGTGCCATAAGAAGAGTAAATACAAATAATGGAAGTTCTAGTATGTGGCTAGGAGATGATGGTTATGAAGGCTATCTGGAAATATGTACATACACAAATCCTATCACTCAGTGGAGGCCAGTGTGTGGAGGAGAACTATGGACTAACATGGAGGCTAGAGTAGCCTGTAACCAGTTAGGATATCCTAACACTACCACATTAGGTAAGTACCCTCAGGCTAAGATTTAGTTATGGCTATTGTAAGTTCATTGGTGACACTAAATTGACCTCCTTAAAATTCACTGTACTAATTATTCCTCTACATAAAGCCATTACAGGAGGTCTGTGTTCTCTACCTCCTAACACAATAAGTAGAGGAATAGAAATAGAAGAATGTGCAGGTACAGAGACAAAGCTAAATGATTGCAAATCTTCAGAAGGAACATGCCACATATGGGCTGGAATTATCTGTACATGTGAGTTACTGTATTATCACTAAGCAGTAAATCAAACAAAGTCTTACATTGCAGCTTTCATGATGTGCCAAACGAACATTTGTTCCAATATTTCCTACTGCAATCCATCCTCCTCATGCTCTAATTGTACAATACCACAAGGACTTAACTGTATATGTTTTGGAGGTAAAGTTTACTTAATTATTTCTATTATAGACTTAACATTATTCATCCCACAGAATGTAGTCCTCCCTGTATGAATGGAGGAAGATGTGTCCACAATAATACCTGCCAGTGTCCTCCACACTGGACTGGAGAACATTGTGAACAAAGTCTGTCCTATACTACCTATACTAACACAAATACAGAAAAAAACTTTGCCCAGAAGTATTTCTACCTGTAATGTGACCTGTACGAATGGAGGAACATGTAATGGTATTAATAGTTGCATATGTACGACTGAATATGATGGGCTACAATGTGAACACAAAATAGGTATTATCAATAATTAATCTATTCTACATAGCTATGATATATAATGTACTCACTTAGGGAAATCTTCACTGCAATACATCATCATTTCTATCCTCGCTCTCCCGCTCTCCATCATAATACTTATTATTACTGTCATATTCTCTCTGCTATATCTGAAAGCATTCAAGAGAAAAAAGAGGTAATGTATGTAAGCTTCAGTAAATAATATTATCTGAATCATACATGAATTATTATTGCAACATCATGTAAGATCAACTTTATTCATTTAATTGTTTACTGCTTCCACAGAACACTAAATAATGAAACAAGGGAACATTTGCCTTGTGTTCTTCCCACTCTATCTGAAGATACAACAAATCCTACATGTGATACAACTTCAGGAAATTCCCAGAATAGTATTGATAATTTACCAAACAAAGTCACAGATCGTATTATTCTAACCTCTCCTGGGGAAAATAAAAATGAAACTTCTTTTATGATACCAGACAGCAATATATACACTGGGAACTATGACCTAGTAGGCCCAGTAGAAGAGGATCATAGCACTTTAATAAACAATGGTAACTGCCCTGAATATGCAGAAGTCAATGGTTGTCTTGTAGAGAAGCCAGTAGGGATGCCGTCCACTACACTCAGACCTGATTATCAGCCGCACGAGTATTCAGAGCTCAATCATGCATATAAGGAGGAGCAAAAATGTCTCACTTTAGGCAGGCACATGAAAGATGGTCAACAACAACAGGGACACTACTCTAAATTTAATCGCAACATGTCCGTTCCTACTCATTCCATCAGACGTCAACACTCGGGTGAAACATACTCCAGCCTAGAGACTTATCACTCTGACAGTGGATATCAAACTACTGAAAGTAAAGATGTTATTTCAGACAATGAAATTGAAAGAATTGAAAAAACACATTTTCAGAGTGATTTTGCTGTGGACAATGACTGCAGTAACAGAAAGCAACATACCAAAAAAGAATCTGAGGCCATACATGATAGGGAATTCTTGAGTTCAAAAAATGGATTATTGGAATTAGATGGCAAAAGTTCCATGACTTATGACCATTGCACGTTAAAATATAACCCACAGTATAATTGTAATTAAAAAATATTCCAGCTGCAATAATATATCCTGTAATAACTCTTACCACATGTCTACTTATTTCTTTCATTGCATATAATCTATTTTTAGAACACAATACTACATTTATCACACTTTTTGAATTCTGATGTTGTAACTTCATACGTTGTACTAAACATTTATTCCACTAAACCTAAATCACTGAGAATATATCTGAGGATTAGCTGCAGTTCATTTGTATAAAACAAGCAACAATACGCGAGTACGATAAAAGAGTTTGCAAGAGTGAACTAGTTAAATATAGTTACCCATGACAGGAAACCATGCTTCTTATCTCGAAGATGAAGCTTTTCATTTATCTGAAGAGGTGTTATCATTCACTCATTCTGTCCCAACTTGCACATGTAATTGAAGTATATACTCACAAAAACATTTCTGTGTGAGTTAAGTTTGTATTCTCAAAACAGATTGACTTGTGCACAACATTAAAAATTACTTATTTAAAAATCAAAAAGTGTTTCTTACTTGGAACACATTTCTGAATGATGCAGTGATGAGAATTTTATATAAAGTTAACTGCAGACACTCTCACATTTGCTACCATCTTTTTTAGCACCTAACTAGAGATCTAAAGTGTCTTTCCATGATTCTGCCATGAACCAACCAATGAAAGGATTTGGAAGAGGTAAGCTGACATCCAACTTTAGTTACAGTAAGACATATAGCAGGAAGTAATCCTCCTGGCAGGAAGTAGTCCTCCAGGCAGGAAGTAGTCCTCCAGCCAGGAAGTGTAAATACTAAAAATAGCCAAGCATTAAATTGCATAATCAAGGAGTATCGCAAATGAACAATTCATAACCGTATACATGTATAAAACTGGAGATAATACAAATAGCTTAAACCATGTTACTCATGGACTTATGCCCACTACATAATCATCTTCAAATACATGCTGGTGAATTTGCACATGAAGTAGCAGTGTAAGAAGATAGCCCCTCCCCCCTCCCTTCCCTCTCTTTTCTTACACATCTGAGAAGCAGTGATTTGCACACAAAAAATCTTGCAACGCTTAACTTACTTGATGTTAGAATTGTATCATATAGTCATATAGTTGACCTAGGCGTTCAAAATAAAGAAATAGATAAGTTTCTGACCGTGTTGACATAAAAACACACTTCAATGACATGTTTATATAATGCACATTGTCAACATAATCCCAAAAAAATCATAGTAAGAAGTCATTAAAACACACACACACATGCACACATACACATACACAAACATGCACATACATACAACACGCACACACACACACAAATGTGCCCTATTCACTAAATATTGTGCAATACTATATACCTCATTACATTAGCTAGGCCCCACCTCAGTTCAGTAGATCAATAAAACTGAAAAATGATAAATGCAGTCAGTTAGTTAGCACCAGGTAATAATAAATAGCTAATGGTTCCCTCTCTCTCAAAGAGCTGTGAGAACTAGTGACCAATGAATGAATACTGTAAGGTCTGTTGACCAAGATTCAGCATAAAATTTGCTAAGTGGTTTGATAAATCTAATGTCAGTTGTTTCAGTCATTGTAATAATTTTATATCCATAGTTCCAGCTACACCATTGTTTTGTTTCGGTTTTTTCTTTCTTAAAGAAACTTAATAGAACTACAATTGTAGTTCCATTTATTCATCACTAATTAGTATAACATCTAGCCTGTTATATCCCAGCTGCCCTTTTCTAATACATTTTTTTTGCTTAAAGATTAACATTTTTTATTCACTGTCGCAATAGTTTGAAAAGTGAATGTTACAAAAGCCACTTGCAGCATAGTGTCGCAGGTGGACATGGTTATTAAGATCATTAAAAACAATCAGTATGTAGTAGCTTATCATTCCTAAACTTATTTAAAGTAAAACCTCACCCATATAGATTCAAAATGCCTGTATTAATTTATATAGGTAATATTATTACCTATACAAATAAATACTGTTTTAGCCACAAGTAAAATAACTAGGACAAAATGACATAACTCTTCTATGATTCAGCTTTGTCCTTTATTTCTACATAACTACCTATAAATTATATAGCAACCAAATATACTAACAGGATCAACATTAGAGTGATATTTCTATTCAACTCGGTTTACAGTGACACTCATTGTTTTTTTAATCTAAAATACTACTACACTACAATTTCTCAGTAGAAAAGCTACTTGTCACCACTCACAGGAATAGTATATAGCTAAGTGATAGTTTCTGTATTGTATCTGTAATTCATTAAGCACTTGCACCCATAAAGGATATTTAATGTTAAAATTTCCTAGCATTTTTCCAGCTCGTACACTTAGATGTGCCAGAATATAGTCACCATGAATAACAACCTTAAAATTCATTTCAGCATTCATACACACCCTTATAATGCACACCACAGACACACATACATTAAAGTATCTATCAGCACTACAGAAGAACACATAATTCATAGCTTACCAATTTATTCAAAATGAAGTAATTAAAAAAATGGGGTAAAAAAGGGCCAGCAAAACAAAGAAGTTTAACAATGCAAATATTATTTCAACTTTAGCAACGCTAATATGACAGCGCACTATATCTGTCAGTAACTATAGCTTTTATTGTCTTACACTTTTGTATCCATTTGTTAGTGTTGATAGTTCTATGTGCAGCTGAGTTGGAATGCTACCACTAGCCAATTGTGTCTCAAAGTTTTCCAAATGACACATGGTAATCACAACATTGCCAAAGTTTCTTAAACATTACAGGTATATACTCTTCCCAATAGTGGTACTACTACTACTTATTAGAGTTGTACACTTGAAAAGACTATTATAAACAACTCCATCAAAGTCATTTCAATTCACAGAAGTGATGCAACATTGTACCAAGTGATACCACACTGTACCACCTGATCCACCTCTACCACCTGGTACCACATGCACTATGAAAGTAAACTTCGTAAACAGTTAGTAGGATTCACTTTTGGCTTTAATGAAAATATTGGCAATAGCTAAATACAGAGGTGCAATGATGTAATTAAAATGTGGCCATTGTTGACATTATAATCATTAGACATGCAAGACCAATTACTGTAGCAGAAAAGTGTGTTACAACAAAGACTAGTACAGAGAGGGAAGTATCATGTTACAACAATTAAAGCTGTGGGGTTTGCTTGGTGTTGCAGTTGCTTATGTTAAAATTATTCAGAAAACCAATTTTGGAATGTTTCGTTTGTTTTTAGTCTCTTGGTAGCAGTATTTCATGGAACCCAACATGTTACAGAGATGACAGCAGCCACTGTTTCCCTCCCTACTTGATCCACCTGCAGTTAATACCTTCCCGATTCCTTATTTGTTTGGGGAGTGTATATTTGTAACATCCTCAAACCCACCCTCTACTATACAATCTTTCAGAGGGCGTGGCAATCTTTCAGAGGGCGATCTTCATCGCTCGGACAGCTGCTTCCCACAGGCCACCAAAGTGTGGTGCCCGGGGAGGAATGTGAGACCACTTGATGCTGTGGGTGATGGCAAAGTTTGAGATGGCTTGGAGGTGTTGTTCGGATTCGGCTAACTTCTGAAGTGCCCGGATCTCCTCCCGGGCCCCGGAAAAGTTTGTGCCATTGTCGGAGAAAATCTCCTGAGGGCAACCACATTTGGCAATGAATCTCCGTAGCACTGCGAGGAAATCTTCGGTGGAAAGTGAAGCACATAAATCAAAGTGTAAGGCATTTGTGGTCAAGCACACGAAGACTACGGCGTACGTGTTGAGTATCACTAGTCTTCGTGTGTGGCCCTTCTTGATGTGAAAGGGGCCGGCAAAATCTATCCCGGTATGGCTGAAGGGTGGGGCTGGAGTGGTCCGGGACGATGGTAGCATGCCCATGCTGTGTGTCAGAGGCCGAGCATAGGCGCGGTGGCAGACAACACAGGTGCGGCTGATGAGTTTGAGGAGGTTACGTGGAGCTGGAATCAGGTAGGTGTGGCAAAGAATGGATAACATCGCTGAAACTCCGGCATGCGAGTATACTTTATGGAGGGATCTTGCCAAAAGATTCGTAAGTTGTGACTTGGAGTTCAGGACGGTCAGTTGGATAGGCTGTGTGGGAGCCTCGGGATCTCGAACCCTGCTCTGAGCAAGAATGCGGCCATGCCTGGACAGGGTGAGATTGTAACGAGCGAGCTTGTGATTTCTCGGCATGGTTGAGTTCTTTTGCAGTGATGTGAGGACATCATCATAGTGTTCGGATTGGGCAAGACGGTATATGGTGAACTTGGATCGTTCGATTTCCTCGAAGGTCGGAGGCCCAGTGAGGTGTCCAATTGAACATGAAACGGAATACAAGAGACAACATATGCACAAGGTTAAAGAAACAAGAGAACTTGGACCATAACCCACGAATGAAGTCTAGTCTGTCGTGTGTAGGGGATGGAGATGCACGGATGGAGGCTACGAGTGTTGGAACGGAAGGTTTGGATGGGCGGGAGGTGGGCCACTGATCCTACTGCAAGGAGAGCCATGGTGGACCAGACCACCAGAGTGCTGACTTGGCCAGGTCCGGAGCACGGACTCCCCTGCTAGCCAGGTCAGCGGGGTTGGTATCTGTAGGAACGTGTCTCCAGCTCACGGATGGCAAAAGCAGTTCAGCCTTGGGGATTGTGACTGGATGAACTGGAAGAACACGGGCTTTGGCAGTGACCAATGATGTTGGGATGCTGCCGTCCTCATGTTCCGCACGGAGGTAGATGGCTACGCCGTAGGCGACAGAGGAGGCATCACAGAAGCCATGGAGTTGCTCGAGAAACTCACCCGAAAGTTTGTTGAACCGACGGGGAACGGGATGACCATTTACTGAGTGGAGATCTTCCACCCAGGTGTGCCAGAGCTCGCTCAAGTCATCGGGTACAGGATTGTCCCACGACAATGAGCGTCTCCATGTCTCCTGGAATAGGAGTCTTGCTGGGAGAATGGCTGGAGCGAAGAGTCCCAACACGTCAAATACGCCAGCTGTGGCGGAGGCGATGAGACGTTTGGTGATGGTTGCGGATGATGGAGGAATCTCGGGGACGGAGACATGGAAGCAGTCAGTCTTGACGTCCCAATGGAGACCGAGAGCTTTCGGAGATCTATTCGGAAGTTGGAGTGAAACGGCTGGAGATGAGTCATGTAGATCTTCTGGGATGAGATTCAGTAGGTGTTCGGAATTGCTGCGCCACTTCCTCAGGACCATGCCTGCACAGCCGAGGAGGTCACAGAGCTCCTTCCTCAAGGCGTCCACAGCTTCCACATCTCTGGCTCCCGCAAGGAAGTCATCAACGTAGAAGTTCTGCATGATAGCCGAGGAGGCCGCAGGATGGGAAAAGGCATGTAGCTTGGCTAGGGTACGGAGCACCTGCGTGGCCAGAAAGGGCGAGCACTTGACGCCGAACGTAAGTCGTTCCATCCGACAGTTGATGATGGCTCCAGTCTGGTTACATACCAAGAAGCGGTGGAGGTCTCTCTCTTCCGGATTCAAGAGGATTTCCCGGAACATCTTAGATATGTCGGCCGACATACCGACAGGATGCCTCCTGAACCGGAGGAGAATGTCCTGGAGAGGTGGGTAGAGGTTGAGTCCTGGTAGGAGACAGTCATTGAGTGAGGACCCGGAACTCGACCGGGCAGAGGCGTCAAAGACCGCTCTCACCTTTGTGGTGGTGGAGGAGTCCTTGAACACCCCATGCACCGGGAGGTAGCAGTGGGGTTGGAGATGGATTTTGTTCTTGGGGATGATGTATAGTTCGGAGGTTTGGGAGGGATGGCAGATGATGGAACCGTGGCTGGCTGGATGGAATGTGCAGTTGGCTCCGGAGCGAGTTCCTTCTTCCAGTACTTCAGGAACTCAATCAAGGTCCACATGTCCGGAACTGTGTCTGGTTTCTTGTGTCTGAGCCACTCTCTCTTGCACTCTGGAGACATCATCCCCACCAGAACCTGTGCCAGGTATGAGGAGAGGCTGTCAACTACAAGAGAGTGGAACTTTTGGAAGGAAAGGGCAAAATTTTTATGTAAGAAATCGATATCATGAGTGTTCAACCCGAACTGAGTCACCCGATTGATCTTTTGAATGAGCATGGGGCAGATGACCTCTGCAGCCAAATCTGTCCTTCAGGGTGGCAAGCATGGAGTCCAGGCCCGTCTCATGACATGGGAGATTGTTCAGGAGTGTCTGTCCTTCTGGATGCTTGACTGCCTGGAGAAGATGTCCTTTAATCTCAAGGTCTGAGTGTCCCTTCTCCCACTTGATCGGGTCGCCATCAAACGTCGGTACATCGGTATGTAGGGACAAGTTGTGTCCGGTTGGATGGGATAGATCGGAAGGGACAGGAGTGGGTGTAGACATCACTGGATCTTTGAAGTCGTCACTGATGAGTTGGATCAGATGGCTGGATTTCTCTTCCAGTACTGAAATGTTGGAGGAATCATCCATATTAAATTGTTAGTGGAAACGGAGTTTGTTTTAAGTGGAAAAAAACAAAACAAAAAAAAAAACGGCTAAGTCGAAGGTGACAATTAGGACGAAAGGTGACGATTGGCGTCGATTGGTGATGGAAAAGGAAAGGTGACCTTTGATGGATGAAAAGAACTTAAGTAGTTGAGCCGGTAGACTTCGGAAGAATCCCGGAAGCAACTGCAACTTAGTTCAGGGAGAAGCACGTCACTGGTGTCGAACGGGCGGCTCGAAGGTCCATAAAATGTGTGTGACTTGTATTGATCACACACACTGAATGGTCAGTCGTGTAAACTATCAAAGGACCAGGTAAGTCCACTTATTATGGCGCAGCTCAAGTATTCGTGCAACCGCTGGCCACTACAGCTTGCAGTCTTGCGAACTGAACTTTAAATTAGCGCACTCTCGAAAGTGGTCTCAGACTCCCGAGTTAACAGAGGTGAACAACCTTTTAATCTGAGAATACACAAAACATAAATACCCAATAGGATGACGCGGGGTGCTGTGGGCAGCAGCCCGTATGAATATAATTAAGGTGAACGTGGATGGGTAAAGGGGTGACATTAGAACTTAATGGAATAGTACGAATACACGTAAGAAATAAAGGGTGACAGTTCAACGTATGACAGAGTTTCATTGTTCAGGAGCTAGTCCTGTAGGTCCTGGACACTCTGTCTGGGAAAAAATCCCAGACATAGTTATGATATGTCTAGTTCCAACTATAACCTATTGCTCACACCTTCCATAATTACAATATCTAACAAAGAAGCTTTCGTGTATTGTATGCACATTTAATGTGGTGTGCAGTATCCATCATATATTAATTTGCCTATTTTAGTCCCAAAGGTATTCTACCTAATAGTGAAAAGCAAGAAAGTAATAGACACAAATTCCTCTCTCAAAAAGAGGTAATTTATATAAGCTTCAGTAAATAATATTATCTGAATTGTACATAAATTATTATTGCAACATGTAAGATTTATTTATTTGTTTACTACTTCTACAGAACACTAAATAATGAAACAAGTGAATGTTTGCCTCGTGTTCTTTTCACTCCACCTGAAGATTCAACAAAGCCTATATCTGATACAACTTCAAGAAATTGCCAGAATAGTATTGATAATGTCCCAAATAAAGACACATATCCTATTACTCTAATATCTCCTGGGGATAATAACAATGAAACTGCTTTTATGATACCAAACAACAATATATACACTGAAACAATGGTAACTGTTCAAAATATGCGGAAATTAATGATTGTCATAGTTCTTTATCTGTTAGCAACATTTCTACTTCCCCTGTGACCTGTTTAATTGAAGGAATATGCTGTAGTAATTCTAACTGCATGTGTGCATCAGAACATTGTGTAGAAAGCTGTCAAAGAATGAAAGGTTTGATGAAGTAGAAATAGAAAACTTTCAATCAATGAAAATTTTTCATTTATATTTCAGATACAGATTTTTCTACTCTCTATATTATAATTGCTATTCGATCTACTTTTGCTATCTTCAGTTGGCTAATAATATTAGTGCTAATTGTTACTTTGAAGAAATATAAAATGATATCAAAAGAAAAAAGGTGAGTTATATAGTAAACATTATATGTAATTCTGCAATAAAATCTTGTTGAACATTTGCTTAAGTGTTGATAGCATGCTAACACTAATTACATTTATCTCTTTGTGCAATACCATAGATAAATGTGATATAATTGCACCTATCTTGACTATTAAGCATATTGTATTAAATGAACGAACCTCATAAAAGCAGTTATATTAATCAGGATGTTGAAATTACAACATATATTAAGATTCCACACAGAAGTAGAATAACATCAAGATAATGAAAGGTAAAAGATTAAAGAAAAATTGACACACATTAACTAGTTTACTTTCCCTTAAGAAGATAATAATTAGAATTTCCTGCACTGATTCACACACATATAAAATACTTATTATATACTATATGCTGTAGAACATGTACAAAAGAAAAAAAGAGTTCTTGTGAAGATTCTGCACTAACTGCCAATCCTGCTTATGGTGTTCCTGCTCAATTAAAAGTAGATAATAATGTAATAAGGAGACACATCACAGAGAACCAGTACAACATGAATTAAACTACTTAGAACATGAAGAAACAGCAAATACTGCCAACTTGAATGAAGTAGAGACTCATGACTACTATGCAACTATTTCTGACTAGTACATGAGGAGATTATTATGTATTTTTCATTATCATATTTATTTCATTGACTATTAGAATTATGTAGTTTATTATTGTTCTTTGGTTTCAATCACAAACAATGTTTTAGCAGTTCTTTGTGAGTCAAGTTTGTTATCCTTGTTCATACCTGAGCATGATATTTTCAGTGATTGTTTTACTATTTTTGCATTATTTTACTATTTTTGCATTATTATCTCAGGCTTTATTTTCACTCGCCTCTGGCTCATGAAAATAAATTCGCCTGCTCGTGAAATGTTTTGCCAATCATACTCTGACTCATGTAATAAGTACTTTATTCCACACTAGATATCTTTACTACTGTAGTTAGTACTAGAAGAAGGGTAACTCACAGGTAAAGGTACAGAGACATACAATCTGTGCATAAGAGATAGCAAGTTGCCAATTTCTTAAGTTATAACAAAATGATAAATTATTTTTAAGGCTACACTTTTCATGGCACAATTTATAGCGTGACTACAAATATAAACCAGATATGTCTGTACTACTTGCAAAATAATATACTCACAAAAACTATCTGAAATAGCCAGAGAGACTGACACAATGCAATAGTGAATATTTTTCGGTAATTATTTTCACCCTTCCATCTCATTAAGTGAACACAACTAGGCTCAGCATAATTCAAGAAGCTGAACTTATGCTTTCTCCTCTTTCTACACTGATCTATCTGTAATAAATAAGGAAACATCATAGTGAGAGAGAAAGTGGTGGCAGTCTAATTAACCACATCCAGTTGAGATTTTCAGCTAGCTGTAGGAGATATCAGATGAAGATAAACTGCTTCTAAATCTACAATCTTTCAGGCATCAAGCTAACAATTATTTTCATACAACTTGTGTGCATGCAAGAGAGGTTTATAGAAGTCATCCTGTCTGTTTGTCAGTTAGTCTGTCTGTCTATCTGTCTGCCTGTCACGCTCTGATGTTGGAGATTACAGACCATTAACCATTAATTTAGCTATGAACTTACAAACAACTATTTAAGACCTTTCAGTGTGCTACTTATTTTAAATTTCAGGCTTTAAAGGATAACTGGCAAAATTATAGCTGTAGTAATTATAACATGTTGTAGTAACTAAAACACTAAATGCAAAGACTCACTATTGTAGCATAGTGGTTATGAAACATGTAGCTTTGTATATAGGTTACTAAAACTAATAAAAAAATTTCATCCACCCTAAAATAACATAAAATAGAAACTATTTTTAAAACAACAACAAGCACTAAATTCAAATTCACTAAAACAACACTAAATGTAGAATTTTTAGAAGTGCCCTATGACATGTTGAGTTCCATGAACTACAGCTCAAAATATTCCAATGAGACTTCCCTCTCTGTAGCTACAAGACTTTGTTGTTATAACCAAACTTTTCTGCTACAGTAAAAAGTTGTCTAATGATTATAATGTCAATAATGATCACATTTAAAGAATATCATTAAGATCTACCATGTTCTCTCAGTATTTAGCAATTGCTAATATTTTTTGTAGTAAACCCAAAATGAATCTTAATAACTGTTTACTTTCATAGTACACATGGTACCAGGTGGTACAAGTGGATCAGGTGGGACAGTACAGTATCACATGGTACAATGTTTTATCACTTCCGTGAAATGAAATCACTTTCATGAATTGAAATGACTTCGATGCAGCTGTTTATAAAAGACTTTTCAAGCGTACAACTCTGATAAACAGTACCGTGGGAAGAGTTCATGCTCTTAATGTTTAAAAAACTTTGGGCAATTTAGTGGTATCAGCAGATATCATTTAGAAAAGTTTGAGACGTGATTAGCTAGTGGTAGCATACTTAGATGTTAGAGATTCCAGACGCTATAAGTTTTAGCTATAGTAAAAAAAATTGAAAACTTAGTCTTATTTTTTCCTAAGTCTCCCTGAAGATGATTTAGTTAATTTTTAGTATTTCTTCGATATCATGTAAAAGATTTTGTTAGTTTAATATCAGTTGACTTAGTTTTAGTTAACTTATGTTGCTTCTCAAATTCATGGGATTCTCTACAAAACTAGTTCATGCACATACTTTATCCCAAACAACATAAAAAATAGCATATTTTGTGTGAAATCTGGGGAATTCCTTACTGTATGTAGTTTAGAAAATGTTTACACAATAGAACTTTATGCTTTGACTTAATAATGACATGATTCAGGGTGAATTGGACAATAAAAAAAGTTTTCGTTATAAGTTTTAGCTATAGTAAAAAAAATTGAAAACTTAGTCTTATTTTTTCCTAAGTCTCCCTGAAGATGATTTAGTTAATTTTTAGTATTTCTTCGATATCATGTAAAAGATTTTGTTAGTTTAATATCAGTTGACTTAGTTTTAGTTAACTTATGTTGCTTCTCAAATTCATGGGATTCTCTACAAAACTAGTTCATGCACATACTTTATCCCAAACAACATAAAAAATAGCATATTTTGTGTGAAATCTGGGGAATTCCTTACTGTATGTAGTTTAGAAAATGTTTACACAATAGAACTTTATGCTTTGACTTAATAATGACATGATTCAGGGTGAATTGGACAATAAAAAAACTGATTAGTCTCAGTTTATGTCATCTACTCTACTCTCGTGGTAGTTTTTAGTGTAAGTTTTCATATTGTCTATGACTTGCTTTATTTGTTTTTCTTACTAATAGTAAAATATCCCAAACCTAAAAGGTTTGGGGGGTTTTAGTTTTAGTCAACTAAACAACACTAAATAATTGTAAGAGTGTGTATAATGATTGCACATGGATTTAAGACCCAAGTTGTGTATGCTTGGTTACAGATTGTTGTATATTTTAGCTCATGTACGGTAACTTGAGAATGGATTTGAGTCGACAAAAACATTTGAAACTTATAATTATCCTCATATACAATACTATCATTGCTCACAAAATAAGACCAATCTGAGACAAAGGTGGTGAAATTTTTTTTTCTACTGGTTGATTTGACATGGAATAACCCATATATTATGTCCAACTAATAGCCTCAGGAGTGAAGGGGGGGGGGGGGGGGGGAATTGTAGCAGAGGTTAACCACTCTCATAGAATTACCATTTTGACTCATCTCATGGAAGCTAGTAGTCTTGATTAGGTGCTAGAGATATGTGACTGCTGCTACACTTTGCAAGTTTCATGCAACAATACTTACCAAATTACCATTCCAATGTTAACCTTAACTCTTCTCCAGAAAGGGAAAAGTGTATATGACAGTAAATAAATAAATGTAAAATAATGTTACTGGTAAGTGTTATGAAACTTAAAAATATTGTAGCTGGAATATTTTCTAATTAAAATTGTACTGTGGGTTATATTTTAACGTGTGATCTCGCTCGCACTGACTACAGCAGTTCGGAAGGGCAGCCCGAGTTGTAAGTTCGGGCCTAGCTGTGTAGCCAGTGAGGGGATCGAAAATGGAGGACTTTGCTGCCCTTGTCGTCTGCCCGGTACAAGGCTCGCTGTCGGGATGGCGACCTTGTGGCAGTAACTTTCGTGGACGTTGGAGTACCGAGTGGAGGACTCGGTCTTAGCTTAGGTCCGAATAATCAGATAGCTAGGGTGGGTGGGTAACTCCAACTTCACTGGTTTGATAACTTCAAAACTATAGGAACTATAACTGAGAACTAAAAAAAAGAATACAATACTTATAACAACTGTAGTCATGGGCATAAACCGCGACTGGCCGCGAGCGGTCAGCGAGGATTTACAGAAATAAAGTGCATGCGTAGTATAGTTTCTTCGGAATGTTCGTTGAGGTTGCGTTAGGCCCGCACAACGTGCAATGGTCATAATTCATGGAACTTTTGCAAATCTAATTCCGATAATCCATTTTTTGAACTTAAGAATTCCCTATCATGTATAGCCTCAGATTCTTCTTTAGTACGTTGCTTTCTGTTACTACAGTCATTATCCACATCAGAATCACTCTGAAAGTGTTCATTCCCAATTCTTGCCCTTTCAGTGTCTGAAATAGCATCTTTACTTTCAGTAGTTTGATGTCCACTGTCAGAGTGATAAGTATCTAGGCTGGAGTAGGTTTCCCCAGAGAATTCAGACACTAATTTTAGATTATTTGAATATATGCAAAGTATTGGTAGCTGATATGGGTGTAAGTTGTCATATTGATACCTTTTCATTACAATCACATTCAAAATTTCCTTTAGAGGATCAAGTGTAATAGCTGACAGTAATTTGGAGGGGCCATTGGGGTCCCTGGCCTCCCCACCCCCCCCCCCCTCCCCCCCCCCCCCCCTTCTTCCCTCCACATCGTACTCTGTTGGATAGAGAGATAGAAATAGAGAGAGTGAGAGAGGGGGAAAGGGAGGGAGGATGGATTCAATTAAAGCCTAAGTTTTGTAATCGTGTGATTATTGATGGTCAAATAACATCATAATTTGAATAATTGGTTTAAAGCAATATTGGTCAACAGAAGCAGAACTTTTCACAACCCAACATACTGAAAGTTTATCAAAATCCTTATCTAAAGAAACAAATTATCAAGTTATTATAACAATGGATAAGTGCTTTCTTTTTTAATCCTGTGAGTAATCCCATGTGTTAGAGTTTGACCTTGTGTTAGACTTTAACAGAAGAAACTGCAGTTAAAGTACTATTACTGTCTAATTTCTGCCTTGGCTGTACCAAGTGGTGTTAAAACTACAATAGCAATTACTTAGTTGTAATTCCATTAACAGAAAAAATAAATTCAGTTTTTCTAGGACCTCGAGGGCTTATTCACTCTCAAGGAAGGACTTTATTTCATATTTTTATCCTGTTCTTCAGAAATATTGTTGGAGAACAACCCAATCAAGATAATATCATGTACATAAGCTAATCTTACTGACATTGTAAATTTTTGTCTAGTACAGCTGGAAATATTCATTTAAACAAAGCAAAATATTTTTCCTTCAAGTAGATTTTAGTGAACTCTGAGTTTGTTGCAGTAAAAAATATTGCTCATAATTTACTTCAATACTCATATTTTTTCTCGATCAAACCTTCTAACTACCAGACTAGCTTTTTAGACTAGAATGTGGACAAGCTGAAGGTTCTTCTGTATGAGTGATGTCTTGTTCACTTAAAAATATTACTTGACAAAAAAATTCCCCTAAAAATATAAAGTGAGAGAAATCAGCTACCAATACTTTGCATTTATTCAATCAAACAATCTAAAATAACTGTCTGAATTCATCTAGCATGAAGAAAAAAGCATAGAAACATATCATCTTATAACACATTTGTGCTATACAACCTTCAATTTTCTCTCTACAATCAACAATGTGTGTAATATGACATGCAACTTTGGTTTTTTTCTCTTTACTTAAAAATGTTTGCAGTATAGCTATATATTATGGAAATGTCACTGTGACACTGCATCATTTTTATGTAGAATATATCTGTGAATACAATTCTCACAGTTTGCTCTTAACACTGGTCACCAAAAGCGTTTATATTCGTACTCTACCGTCTATTTTAAATATAGTGGAACGTCCATATTATTCGAAGTAATTAGGTATTGGAGTCTTCGTATAACCAAACAATGACCAGAAAATAAACACTTGCTTGCTGCTGCTATATATATATATATATTATATATCAATATAATTATATATTATTATATACATACAGGATCACATCAATTATGGTTTTAGTTTAATACAACTTATCCCGTTTGGACCACTTACCATAGTCCTCATCAGGAGTCAAAACAATAATGTAAGTTTTAACAAACATATATTGGTTATAATATTAAATTGAGTCAATTAATTTGACTAAGTCTAATTCTATAGCATCAAATTTAATTGATATCGTTATATAAGTTGAGTTACATAAACAGTGACATCATGAAACTCCAAGCAATCAGATAGGGTCACATACACAATATAACCAAAGAACTTCCTAAACTACTCACTGAAATGTTGAAATTCTACAGTTTAGTGACACTATTGAGTGCTTTATTACATTGTGTACTTCAAGTGCTAGCAAGTAAGTGTCCAACTTCTTTAATAATAATCATTGAAGGATATGTTTTTAAAGATTGTCCTTCAGTTGATGTCATAAGAAGAGTGAATACAACTAATGAAAGTTCCAGTATGTGGCTAGGAGCTGATGGTTATGAAGGCTATCTGGAAATATGTACATACACAAATCCTGGCCTTCAGTGGATGCCAGTGTGTGGAGGAAGACTATGGACTGACACAGAGGCTAGAGTAGCCTGTAACCAGTTAGTATATACTTATACTACGACATTAGGTAAATATCCTCAAGCTATTAGCTACTGTATATGCAGATATAACTGAAGTAACATTCTTAAGTTTATCAATAGAACTAATCGATTGTGCTCCTAAAAATTCAGTATTTGTATTTTATTCCAAGCCATCACAGGAGGTTTGTGTTCTGTACCTCCTGACACAATTACTAGAGGAATAGAAATAGGAAGATGTGCAGGTACAGAGACAAAGCTCAGTGATTGCCAATCTTCAGAAGGAACTTGTCGCAAGTAGGCAGGAATTGTGTGTACAAGTGAGTAACTGTATTACAACTGTGCATTAGTATTAAATGTAGGCTATTAATTACAGCTTTATTGATGTGTCAAAGAGAAATTTGTTCCAACATTTATTATTGTAATCCATCCTCCTCGTGCTCTAATTGTATGATACAACAAGGATTAAGTTGTATTTGTTATGGAGGTAAAGTTTACATAAATGAATTATTTCTATTTTGGATTTTACATTATTCTTTCCGCAGAATGTAGTCCTCCCTGTATGAATGGAGGAAGATGTGTCTAGAATAATACCTGCCAGTGTCCTCCACACTGGACTGGAGAACACTGTGAACAAAGTCTGTCATCTACTACCTATACTAACACACATACAGATAAAACCTTATATATTAGCAATATCTCTACTTCTCCTGTGATCTTGCCAAATGAAGGAACATTGTATTAGTCATGGTAATTATGCGTACATAAAATAATGTTAAAAAGAAAAAAATTGTTTGACCAGGTAGAAGTACATAACCTCCCATGAGAGTTCATTGGTTGTATTTTTCAGGTTCAGAATACTTTACTCTCTACATCATCATTGCTGTTCTTTCTACTCTGCTGATATTCAGTTGTGTTATTATAATAATATTAACAACTCTTTTCAACAGAAAAGCAAAGGATTTCAGGTAAATCGGATATAAGAAAATTCTATCTTGCTATATTTTTCAGCAATATCAAAACTATGTGTTAAAATGGAAATTATATTTGCTTCTAATGAATTAATGTACATAACATGAGGCCTTAGTCTATAGAGCACAGTGTGTTTTGTATGGCTAGAAATCCAGCAAATGTTATAAGTCAATAATGAGTAGCCTTATAATTTATTCACTGATAATGGTTCAGCTATTATTACATAGTTATTATATTGTGGCATATATATATATATATAATATATATTTATATATAATATATATATATATTACTCATTTGATACAGGAGAATATCACAAGTCTATTGGCTTAGTATTTACACAAGTGCCGCAGACACCAGTGTAAATATGGCCAATAAGATAAGTGATATTCTGTGGTATCCAATGAGCAATACTTTTATTATGTACTGCTCATACTTGAATACCATAGTAACGAGTTTCTATTGCAATAAACACTTGTACAACCTGAGGGAACGTAATAACCCAACAGAATAACTCTGAACACAGTGATATTAGGAATAGTGCCATTTTTGTTTTTATTTACCTAGTATAAGTTCCTCTAAAATAAAAATAAAACATGTGCTTATATGCTCAAAATTAATACATCTATTATAATGTAGACATAAATCTGATAAAAAGATGAGTACTTTTGAAGAAGCTGCACTAACTGTCAATCCTTCTTATGGTGTTACTGCTCAATTAAAAAGAAACAATAATGATAATCCAACAAATGAGGAGTCACATCACAGAGAACCAGTACAACATGAACTACAAGATGATATTGTTGAAACCAGAAACTTGAGTGCAGTAGAGAATCTGGAATATTATGCCACTATCTCTGAGTATTATTAACTTTATCGTTTTCCTTCTTATTATCACTATTATAATATAACGGGACTTTTTATCTTTCATAATAAACTCTTTAAGCTGGATGTTGTGGTCCATCCCTTTTCTATCCATCATAGAATGATTGTTTGTGAGTGAGAAAAGTAAAGACAATTTTGGAGTTACTACAATTAGGTGGTGTGTTTCATAGGAGGGGCCGTCAGGACATTATGGGAAAGGCATATGTGTCCAGTCCCCCCCCCCCCCCCCCCCCCCCTGTCCCAAAAAAAAAGCAAAAAAAAGCAAATTTAGTTTCTAAAGTGCAAGCTTGCATGTTTGTGTAATGTATCATGTTACTGGCCAATTTTTGATTGGTCATTCTTACTAGTGGTGTGCTTGAGCACAAATGGCGAGCGAGCCTAAAGACTATACTATTTTTATTGACTTCTAACACTGAAGCTACTGAAAATAAGGTCCAGTTTTTAAATTTAGCATACAGGGTAAAGGGATTTCAGTGCCATAGTAACAACTCTCTGCAACTGCTTGAATTGAAGGAAAAAACAACAACACAAAACAATACACGTTATTTAAAAGTTTTCTTTGTGATATTCTTTAGCTAAGTAGTGGTTGTAACACACAATGCTTTGACACAGCTGGACATGCACCTACACAGACTTACCTTCGCAGTAGTCTAGTGGACAATGTATTTTCAGGTAAATACTGTGCGCACGGCTTATAACCATGACAAAGAGCGCATTGACTTACCACCGCCACTAACTCGAATAGAAATGGAAGTCCCTTAAGTTGTCAAGTTTGAACTGCACCCGCAAAAGAATTCAAAACGGTAAACAATTCAATTTCTAGGGTGATACGGGTACTGATCGATAAACCAGAGGATTCTGTTCAGTGCAATTTGGGACGGGGTCGACACTGAACTAACACAACACAAAAACGCGAGGGTCAAAGTACAAAAATGCCTTACGTACGTCCATACATATATACAAATAAATAAACTAGTGGTGTGCTTGAGCACAAATGGCGAGCGAGCCTGATAGCTAGGTAACATAAAATGTTACTATTTTTAGCTTACTTCATGCAAACACTATAATAGCAGTTATGACATTTGATTTCAGCAAACAAATACAAAATCACTCTCTTACCTGATTAATGGTAACTTTTGTAGTATCAAACATCAACCATTCTGATAATCTCAATCACCAGTAAATCTTGAACAAGCTCTCAGCTACGATAAAAAATTTACCAGTGTTATTATTTGTAATTTTAGCCAACAAATATGGAATTACTACTTACATCATTTTTGAGTATTGATAACTTCTGTGTATCAAATTGAAGTTACTTTGATCATCTGAATTACCTTGAATTCTTGACAAGCTCTCACCTACAAAAACAAAAGACAATCAATTTTAGCACACAAATATAAAATTACTTTCTTACCTCATTTTCTTGAGCAGTAGTAACTTCCTAGTACCAAATTTGAGTCATTCTGACTATTTGAATTTACCAGTCACTGTTGACAACAAGCTCTTAGCTGAGTTAACAATAACAGAATTACCTGAATAAACTTAGAAAGCAGTGGCAAAGAAGCGCAGTTTGACAAAGACTTCACAATTGTTTCAAGAAGAGAGTAGCTATAAACGTTTTGGTTGAAACAGAGTTGCTAAGGCAGTGCAGCAGGATTCTCCGCGCTCGTTAATTGAAAAATACTGGAACTGTGAACGCTTTACCTAACTTACGTAATCAGAAGCGCGGGCGAAAACAGAGGTCGCACGTACCCCATAAACAGATAAATAACTAGTGATGTGCTTGAGCACAAATGGCGAGCGAGCCTAAAGACTATAATATTTTTATATGAATGATTTTGACTTCTAACACTAAAGCTACTGAAAATAAGGTCCAGTTTGTTTATTTAGCATACAGGGTAAAGGGATTTCAGTGCCATAGTAACAACTAACACTCTGCAACTGCTTGAATTGAAGGAGAAAACAACAACAACAAAACAATACACGTTATTTAAAAGTTTTCTTTGTGATATTCTTTAGCTAGTAGTGGTTGTAACACACAATGCTTTGACACAACTGGACATGCACCTACACAGACTTACCTTCGGCAGTAGTCTAGTGGACAATGTATTTTCAAGTAAATACTGTTGCGCACGGCTTAACCATGACAAAGAGCGCATTGACTTACCACTGCCACTAACTCGAATAGAAATGGAAGTCCCTTAAGTTTTTCAAGTTTTAACTGCACCCGCAAAAGAATTCAAAAGGTAAACAATTCATTTCTAGGGTGATACGGGTACTGATCGATAAACCGAGGATTCTGTTTAGTGCAATTTTGGGACGGGGTCGGCAACCGAACTAACACAAAAATGCGAGGGTCAAAGTATAAAAATGCCTTACGTACGTCCATACATATATACAAATAAACTAGTGATGTGCTTGAGCACAAATGGCGAGCGAGCCTAAAGACTATACTATTTTATATGAATGATTTTGACTTCTAACACTGAAGCTACTGAAAATAAGGTCCAGTTTTTTTTAATTTCGCATAAATGGTAAAGGGATTTCAGTGCCATAGTAACAACTCTCTGCAACTGCTTGAATTGAAGGAAAAACAACAACAACAAAACAATACGTTATTTAAAAGTTTTCTTTGTGATATTCTTTAGCTAAGTAGTGGTTGTAACACACAATGCTTTGACACAACTAGACATGCACCTACAAAGACTTACCTTCGCAGTAGTCTAGTGGACAATGTATTTTCAAGTAAATACTGTTGCGCACGGCTTATAACCATGACAAAGAGCGCATTGACTTACCACTGCCACTAACTCGAATAGAAATAGAAGTCCCTTAAGTTTTCAAGTTTGAACTGCACCCGCAAAAGAATTCCAAACGGTAAACAATTCAATTTCTAGGGTGATACGGGTACTGATCGATAAACCAGAGGATTCTGTTTAGTGCAATTTGGGACGGGGTTGACCACATAACTAACACAAAAACGCGAGGGTCAAAGTACAAAATGACATACATATGTCCATACATATATACAGATAAACTAGTGGTGTGCTTGAGCACAAATGGCGAGCGAGCCTGATAGCTAGGTAACATAAAATGTTACTATTTTTAGCTTACTTCATGCAAACACTATAATAGCAGTTATGACATTTGATTTCAGCAAACAAATACAAAATCACTCTCTTACCTTATTAATGGTAACTTTTGTAGTATCAAACATCAACCATTCTGATAATCTCAATCACCAGTAACTCTTGAACAAGCTCTAAGCTACGATAAAAAATAAACCAGTGTTATTATTTGTAATTTTAGCCAACAAATACGGAATTACTACTTACATCATTCTTGAGTATTGATAACTTCTGTAGTATCAAATTGAAGTTATTTTGACCATCTGAATTACCTTGAATTCTTGACAACAAGCTCTCACCTACAAAAACAAAAGACAATCAATTTTAGCACACAAATACAAATTTACTTTCTTACCTCATTTTCTTGAGCAGTGGTAGCTTTTGTAGTACCAAATTTGAGCCAATCTGACTATTTGAATTTACCAGTCACTGTTGACTAGCTCTTAGCTACAAAAAAGAAAGGCCAGAGTTAATTTTGCATATTTAGCTAACAAATATGGAATTGCGTACTTATCTCAGTTTCCCTCGAGAAGTAGTAGCTTCCATAGCATTAATACTACGGCATTCTGACTACCAACAGCTCTTGACAACCAACAACCGGCACTTCGTATCCCCCCATAAAACGGCGAAGTTTTGAAATTAAGTCTGGAAAAGGGTCTTCAATGCCATAGTAACCTGTCGAATCAACATTTTGTGTCTTGAAAACAAGCGTTTTAGCAGGAATTTTCTCATACTTTGGAGCTTAAGTATAAAGTAAGGTTTGCTTAATGCTGTAGTTTCAGAATAAACTGGAGTCAAGCCTAAATAGCCGTGTTTTTAGGAGAAAAACGTTCTACGCGCGCGCGTTTAAAGAAGATACGTACCATCCATACATACATACATATATATAAGAAATACCCGATTTTGCATTATCCACCCCTAATACTGTCTCGCTCGCTACGCTCGCTCGCCAATAAATACACTAACATCCCCGATTTTCGATTGTGTTACCCCTGTAAGTGTCTCGCTCGCTACGCTCGCTCGCCAAATATAGCGAAATCTCGATTGAGTTACCCCTGATAGTGTCTCGCTCGCTTCGCTAGCTCGCCAATAAACATCCCCGATTTTTTTCATTTTTACCCCTGAAAGTGTCTAGCTCGCTACGCTCGCTCGCCAATAAGGTTGCATTAGGTGTGTCACATGTGTTATTGCAAGAGAGAGTTAATTGCAGGCATTATATCATTCAGGAGGATAGAACATTCCTCATAATTGTCACAACAGTAAACACTTATTACACATTTGGGAAATCTAAATGGGTAACTACTTAGATAGCTGGTGGTAGCAGAAATAACACCTTCTTGTTCAGTCAGGGGGAAATACCCAGCAGCAGGAAAGTTGTGGCAAGATCTTGGGAGAAGCGAAGGAGTTAATATTCTAGAGTAGGTAACACAGATATGCCACTACAAGTTTTTGTATCTTTAACACAAATGTAGTCAAACATCATAAGCATTGTTACATGGAAAAAGTTATTTGAGATAATTGGTTAAAAATTAGATTAAAACAAGTTTACTCTAACTTTATATTTTGAGCTGAATTGTTTGTCAAGTAATAAATTTTAAGTGAATGAGCAATCGTTCACACAGATAAGAACTTTCAACTTGTCCACTTTCTAGTCTAGACTGATGGTTAAAAGGTTTGACCCAGAATAAAATGGTATTGAAGTAAATTAAGAACTGTATTTTTTACTGCACAGCATACTCAAAATTCACAAAAATCTACATTGAGGAAAAATATTATACTTTGTTTGAATGAATATTCCCAGCAGTACTAGTCATATAGCTAATAGAAGCTTACAATGTCAGGTAGATGTATCTCATGTGCATAATTATTGATCTTGATTGGATTGTTCTCAAAAAATATTTCTGAAGAATTGGATAAAAATATGAAATCACGGTTTTCCTTGAGAGTGAATAAGTCAAAGAGGTCCTAGAAAAACAGAAAATGTTTAATGTCACTGGAATTATTTTTATGTGCTTGTTATAGCATTGGCAGGAATTAGACAGTACTATATATACTGTATTTTAGCTGCAGCTTCTTCTGTTAAAATCTAGCACCACAGGAATGAAAAAGAAGCACTTATCCAAAATTTGTTTATAACTATTTATAGTTAATTGATAATTTGATACCATAGCTATATTATTTCTATTTATAGTTAACATTTACTTCTTACAGAATGTAGTCCTCCATGTATGAAGGAGGAAGATGTGTCTACAATAATACCTGCCAATGTCCTCCACACTGGACTAGAGAACACTGAGAACAAACTCTGCTATCTACTATGTATACTAACACACATACAGACAGAACTTTATATATTAGCAATATCCCTATTGTCTAAATGAAGAAACATTCCGTAATTCTAAATGCAGATGTGCATTACAATACACAAGTTGAACGTCTTTATCTGTATGAGTGATTGCTTGTTCACTTAAAAATATTACTTGATAAAAAATTCCCCTCAAAATTATAAAGTGAGAGAAATCATCTACCAATACTTTGCATTTGTTCAATCAAACAATCTAAAATAACTGTCTGAATTCATCTAGCAAAAAGAAAAAAGCACTTTTTCTCTTTAATTAATAACGTTTGCAGTATAGCTATATATTGTGGAAATATCACTGTGACACTGCATCAATTTAATGTAGCATAAGTCGGTGAATGTATTTCTGGCAGTTTGCTCATAATATATTGGCCATCAATAGCTTTCATATTCATACTCTACTGTCTACTATAATTATAGTGCAACGTCAATTTTATCCAAACTAATAAGGGATTGGAGTGTTCGTATAACCAAACAATGAACAGAAAAAATATTCTTGCTGCTATATACACCACAACAACTATGGTATTAGTTTAATAAGACCTTTTCCCGGCATTATGACTGCTTACCAAAGTCATTATCAGAAGTCAAAACATCAAGGTAAACATGTATAGGTCATTAAACTAAGAAAAACTGCCATTTTATAACACAAATGTGTTTAAACTGCTACTACCTCGGTTAAATTGACTAAGTCTAATTCAATAGATCAAATTTTAATTGATATCATTATAAAAGTTGTGCTACATAAACAGTGACATCATGAAATTCTAAACAACCAGAAAGGGGCAAACAGGTAATAAAAATAAAACCAAAGAACTTCCTAATCTACTCATTGAAATGTTGAAATTCTACAGTTTAGGTGGCACTATTTAGTGCTTTAGTACATTGTGTACTTCAAGTGCTAGCAAGTAAGAGAAACTTATTTAATCATTATTATTGAATAATATGTTTTTAAAGATTGCCCTTCAGTTGATATCATAAGAAGAGTGAATACAACTAATGGAAGTTCCAATATGTGGCTAGGAGAAGATGGTTATGAAGGCTATCTGGAAATAATGTGCATACACAAATCCTAGCACTCAGTGGATGCCAGTGTGTGGAGGAGAACAATGGACTGACACAGAGGCTAGAGTAGCCTGTAACCAGTTAGGATGTCCTAACACTACAACATTGGGTAAGTAACCTCAGGCTATAACTATACATTTAGCTATAGTTGAAGTTGCACTCTTAGTAGAACTAGTCAATTGTGCTCCTAGAAGTTCAGTATTTGTGTTTTATTTGAAGCCATCACAGGAGGTCTGTGTTCTGTACCTCCTGAGACACAATTACTAGAGGAACAGTAATACATGAATGTGCAGGTACAGAGACAAATCTAAATAATTGCCAATCTTCAGAAGGTATTTGCTCTGAGTGGGCTGGAACTATCTGTACATGTGAGTCACTGTATTATAACTGTGCATTAGTATTAATTGTAGGCTATAAATTGCAGCTGCAGTGATGTGTCAAAGAGAAATTTGTTCTGACACTTCCTTCTGCAATTCATCCTCCTCGTGCTCTAATTGTGCAATACCACAAGGACTTAACTGTATATGCTGTGGAGGTAAAGTTTACTTAATTATATCTATAATAGACTTAACATTATTCTTTCCACAGAATGTAGTCCTCCCTGTATGAATGGAGGAAGATGTGTCTACAAGAATAATTGCCAGTGTCCTCCACACTGGACTGGAGAACACTGTGAACGAAGTCTGCTATCTACTACCTATTCTAACACACATACAGACAGAACTTCATATATTATCAAAAGTACTACCTCTCCTGTGACCGGTCCAAATGAAGCAACATGTATTAGTTGTGGTAATTATTTAAGCATAAGAATAATGTAAAAAAGACAAAATAATTTTTAACAGGTAGAATTTCATAACCTCCCATGAGTGTTCATTCGTTGTGTATTTCAGGTGCAGAGCATGAGAATTTCACTCTCTACATCATCATTGCTGTTTTTTCTACTCTACTGATTTTCAGTTGTCTCATTAAAATAATATTAATAGCTCTTTTCAACAGAAAAGCAAAGGATTTAAGGTCAGTGGGATATTATGAAATCAAATTTAATCTTGCCATTATTTTAAGCTACATCAACTCTATGTGTTAATTTTGAAATTATTTGCTTCTAGTGAATGTACATAGCATGAAACTTTTAGTCTTCGGGGAACCGTGTGTTTTGTATGCCTAGAAATCCTTTAAATGGTTTTATAAGTCTAAAATGTGTTGCCTTTAAATTTATTTACAAAAAATGATTTACCTATTACCATTATTCAGCTAAATTATATCAAGTTATTAAATTATGGCATACTGCATAATATAGTTTTGTTAAATGCATCTGTTGACAAATCTATATTCCCAATCATATTGAATTTATTTTCATTTTGGAAATTTAAAGAGATAGCTAGATATAAACAAACTTATATTTAACTCATTTTTTGTTTCTATTTACCTAGTATAAGGTCCTCTAAATTCAAATTGTGTACTATACGCTCAATATATTATGTCTATTATAATGTAGACATAAATCTGATAAAAAGGAGTACTTTTGAAGATGCTGCACTAACTGTCAATCCTTCTTATGGTGTTACTGCTCAACTAAACAGAAACAATAATGACAATCCAACTAATGAGGAGTCACATCACAGAGAACCAGTACAACATGAACTACAAGAAGATATTGTTGAAACCAGACACTTGAGTGAAGTAGAGAATCTGGAATATTATGCCACTATCACTGAGTATTATTAACTTTATTGTTTTTCTTCATTATCAATGTAATAATAACGGGACTCAAGTTTTATACTAAAAGACATTTTAAGCTAGATGTTGTGGTCTATCCCTTTTTCTTTCAATCATAGAATGATTGCTTGTGAGTGAAAAAAGTAAAGACACTTTTGGAGTTACTATAATTGGATTGTGTGTTTGGCATGAGGTGCAGTCTGGACAATTGCACATAAGACCTTCATACAAGAAATGAAAAAATGTTTCTAGACAGCTAAATTGCACGCATGTTTGTGTGAGTTGTATCAGATAGAATTCTAGACTGATTGCAGTGGAACTACCATACCTTTTATAATATTCATACTTAAAATGTATGATAACAATCCAACCACTAATGAACAGTTACACCACATAAACTAGAAAAACTTGAGATAAACTTCTTACAAAAAGAAGATGAAGAAACTCGTTATGTACAAGCATAGTCAGTGTTGGCCTCCATTGGGTTCTAAATTTCACTGTATTGCAATAGCAACTCCAATTATTATAATTATTGAAATAAGAATTTGTTTTACACTAATACAAAAAAGTGAGACTAATATGTGAAGATTAGATAGTTCATTATAACAAAAGACAAAGACACATGAGTACTAAAGAAGAGACAGTAAATGAAGACGGACTGGATGAGATACATAAAAGTAAACTATGCTTCTTAAATACCTCCAAGATGAAGCTTTGAATTTATCCCAAAAGATGTTCTCATTCACTCATTCTGTCCTAACAAAATAATACAAACCCACATGAAATTCAAATATATACCTTTCTTTGAGTAAATACAAAAAAAGTTTAATTTGCATATGACTTAAAAATAGATCAACTTGTACAGCATTGAAAAATTTATAATTTAATTTTTTCTTATTTGCAACACAATTCTTATTAGGCAATGAGAATTTTGTAAATTGTATTTCAGACTCAACACTCTCACCATTAGCCTCTATCAATTTTAGAACCTTATGCACACACACACATACATGCACATGCTCGCACATAAACTAATGCTAAATATGTGCAATGCTTCATCTACTTCATTGTATTGGCCTGGTCCCAACTTTAGCATACTGAGTAGGAAAGTAAACATATCTTTACTCTTCTATTGGATTAATAAGACTAGAAAAACAAAATTGAATCATTGTGGTTTTAAGTGTTAGGACTTGTTAGTGATGAATAAACTGCATTATAACGTTCAGTTTTCAAAGAATGTAGCTACGAAGAGAAACAGTGTCTTAAAGGATCAATATTAAAGCGAGAGTTCTATTCAACTTGATCTACAGGGATGCTTGTTGTAGTTTTAATCTAAGAAAATAGCTACTATTATTCTACTGCTAAAGTTGCTTAGTGGAGTTATAGCTGCCGGTCACCACTCACAAGAAATAGTAAAATAGGCACAAAAGAGGTTATTTTATGTAAAGATCTTCAGCACTTTCATAGCATGCACACTTACATGTACTAAAATGTACAACAATCTATAAACAAATATACACAACTAGGTCTTAAATCCAATGTTAACCTGAAAGGTATTAGTAATAATATTCATTTGAAGTTCATAGCTATTATATATAATACAGGTGTAATACTGAAAGAGGGGCGTGGTCCTCTGCAAGGGTACAAGCCTGCCGAATGGACATATAATTTATGCCTTACCAGTTGATTCATTTGAAGTAAAATTGAAAAACAGTGTAAAAAGAAATAACTAAAATAGGTTGAATTACTGACATAATTTTAAACTTCAGCAAATGAGAATATGACAGCTAGTGTCTTAATCTGTAAGTAGCTTTATTGCCTATTATTTTCTTATCCATGTGTTTTGGGAAAATCAGTTGTTTGGTGATGACTAATTAGATTGAAATAAGAATTGCTTGTAGTTAAATAAGTGTGGATAATGTACATGTGCAATTATGAATTATGAGTGACATCACTTGTCAAGTCTCAAACTGTTCCAAATGATATACCTGCCTTAACCACTACATTGCCATAATTTCTTAAACACTGTAGGTGTATTCCTCTTTCCAATGTAGGTACTACTACTACAGGGGCGTCTGGAAACAACCAATCACTTTTTTCAACTAAATGGTTCTTACTTTTTTAATGACAACGGTTAAGTTGCTAAAATTTCAATAAAGTTGGTTAGCAGTGTAATAGCTGACAAACCATCCTTACAAAGTAGGAGTACAAATCTCCTGACCTTCTGGGAAAGTCAAACCAGAGTTTACACTTCAGGCAATAAAAAAAGTTTATTTGGTAAGTTGATTAGTGGCTAAGCACCAAGATGACGCGATAGCTTGCAATTATTGGAATTACAGATTAGCTATTAGCTAAAAAATATTCAATTCCCTGCAACTGGTAATAAGTGAAGGCATCAAGCTTACATTACTAATGTTCCAAGATGCTGTTGCAAGATCTTGATGCTTGTACAACATTCTCTTACTGCCACAAGTAAAAGGTTTCAGTACATCAAGTCATATTCACGAAATACACAATGACTAGACTGAATCACTTGATTATTTTACAATACCACCCATACAATTATAAAAATTATAACAATTATAGTCCATAGCTATATATAATCAATGGAGATTATGTGTGTGAAGGTATAATGCGCAAGTTACTTAATTCTATTTCATGATTTGGTAGTATCATCATTACTTGATTAACTTAGTAGTTGTTGATGATACTTTTTCCACTCCATGCATTGGAAGGTAAAATGTCTGGTGGCATGGCTTGTTCAAATCTTCTACAGGAACCTTTTCAGCATGATTTTGAACAGCATAATCCTTTACTTGTTCTACATATGCATCTAGGGTACCCTTGCGTCGAAGAAAGCGTTCATTTTGGAGAAATCGTTTCTCAGCTAAGGGTCTAGATTCTCCGAGCAGTGGAGCTAATTTTTTTCTTGGTAAACGAACTTCGTAACGTCCGTCCTTTAGGCGAGTTGTTGACTTGTTGAATAAGTCAATAGCTTGCTGATCTTCCGCAGCAAGGGAAGGCTCTTCTTGGGTTGGAACTTCTTCTTGTTCAAAAAACTTCTTCAATAGTTCATCAGTGCTTGTATCTTCATAGTCAGCATGGTAACAGGGATAAACAATTTCTTTATTCTCGAAGTCTTCATTAATTTGAGTATCGCCTCCAATGACCCAGCCAAAGATAGTTTTGATGGCCACTAAATCTCGATCAGGAGCGTCCTCAATTCTCATATGTCGGCGACATCGGTTGGCATATTTGATACCAATGAGAAGGTCTACTCTGCCAGATTTACCGAAGTATGGATCTGCTAATGTTTTGCCTCGAAGAAAATCTATTTGGTGGACAGCATCAAGATTTTGAGCTCGGTGTCCGTCACAAATGTGATCAACTACGTGAGCTTGAATCACAAGCTGAGGAGCTATGGGATTCACTGATGAATTCATATTGACTGTGGCAACGCTGTTGCTCGGAGTAGATCCACCACCAAGTCCACCGATATAAATGCTGCTTTTCAGTTTTGTGGTTTTCAGAGTATTTGCTAGTCTTGAGGTGATCAGAGACATAGCAGCTCCTGGATCTAAAACTGCTCTTGTACGTTGGACATTACACTCGGATGACACGTCTACCAAAGCTGTTTGAAGGAGTACAGAACCTGGTGAATTGTTCAAAGCTTGTAGAACAGGAGCAACATCATTAACATGCCTAACATTATCATTGGCCTGAACTAAAGGGGGGTTGATAACAGCAGGAGGAGTTGATCGGTGCAACAAGGTATGGTGTTTTCTACCACAATGCTTGCAATTCTTGCAACTATTGCAAGAACCTACTATGTGATCACTAGAAAAACAGTTATAGCAAAGTCTTTTCTGTCTCACTCCTTCATTCCTTTTGTCGACATTTTGACTGATCAATGTAGGACACTTAAAGGTATAGTGACCTTGTTGACAGTAGTTGCAGGTTGGTAACTTTGCCTCTTGGACATGTAGAACACGTTCATGCTGTTTCTTCTCTTTGTATGGCAGCTTCGTTTTATTGTGACTTGTCGGTATGGTCGAATTTGCGTCTTCCACGGGACGATCATCTCGGGTTGCGTCTTTTCGTTTAATAATGAAATCGGTGAGCTGTTCAAGAGTTGGAGGGTGGTGTGTACTGGCAATGTGGCTTTTCCATTCTTGTTTGGATAGTCCAGTCATGAGGGGAGACAATATGCCACACACCAATTGTTCAGCAGTGAAGCCTTTAGTGACCAGTAAACCTTCTATATGGCCCTCAATAGTCCTCAAGAATTCACTTAAAGACTTGTTGTCGTCTTTCACGGACTTCATAGCTAACATTTTTGTCAAGTGGTGGTTAAAGATAAGGCGAGGCTGATCAAATTCACGTTTAAGAGCTTCTACTACCTTGGCATAGTTTCTGGATTGAGAAGCTTGCCTAAGTATGTCTTTGGCTTCATCTGATTGCATAGCTTCCTCTAAACAGCCAATTTTATCAAGGTCAGACAGAGCAGTTTCTCGTTCTAACCTTCCTTCATAAATTCCCCAAAATTTGTGCCAATCAATAATCTGTCCAGAAAACTTAGGAAGAGCTAACTTAAGGTGTGTAGTGCGCCTTGGAGGCGAAATAGAAGAAGCAGAAGTAGTAGTAGTTGGTGGCGAAGATATTGAAGAGCCGTCGTCAACACATTCTTCGTCGATTCGGATGCTTATTCGTTCGAGTACTTCGTCGAATTTATAGTCTAATGATTTTAGTTCTTCTATGGATGGCATATATACCATGTCTTCTCTGAGAGTTTCAATTTTGGTTTCTTGTTCACTGAGGTCGGCTTTGGTTTTGGCACCGCTAATTTTGGATCTTGCTAGAATTTGTTCGAATTTGCTGATGATATATTTTCCCTTGCCAAGAATTTTGTAGGTGGACAATTTATCTAAATACAACTTTTGTATGTGCCGGTTTTCTGCTAGTTGGGAATCAGTCTCATCTTCCACATCAAAGTCTCTACCTTCTAGTTCAGCAATTCTCTTTGCGACAGTTTCGTATTGGTAAACAGCTGCTAGTAAATTGTCATAACGTCTCTGAAGTTCGGATTTATCAAGATCATCTAGGGATGTGGTGATACTTTGTATGTATGTATTTGCTCGGGTAACACAAGACTTCTTCGTTCCTCGAAGTTTTCGTAAATCGGATAAGTCATCATTTTCTTGAATAGATTCTTCGAAGGTTGCCATGGCAATAAATTCAAATATGAAATGGATAAATGCCTGAAAGACTATATGGAAAAGTCAAAGTAGTAAGTTGTTCTGTTGATTCTGGACTTTGACCACTAAGTTTGAAGTATCCGACTCGAAGGACCAAAAATGATCTCGCTCGCACTGACTACAGCAGTTCGGAAGGGCAGCCTGAGTTGTAAGTTTGGGCCTAGCTGTGTAGCCAGTGAGGGGATCGAAAATGGAGGACTTTGCTGCCCTTGTCGTCTGCCCGGTACAAGGCTCGCTGTCGGGATGGCGACCTTGTGGCAGTAACTTTCGTGGACGTTGGAGTACCGAGTGGAGGACTCGGTCTTAGCTTAGGTCAGAATAATCAGATAGCTAGGGTGGGTGGGTAACTACAACTTCACTGGTTTGATAACTTCAAAACTATAGGAACTATAACTGAGAACTAAAATGAAAGAATAAAATACTTATAACAACTGTAGTCATGGGCATAAACCGCGACTGGCCGCGAGCGGTCA
>WLWD01000215.1_pt1 | contig 39174 bp, 24 predicted proteins | sample 6712731 | NCBI WGS metagenome assembly WLWD01 (sample SAMN12718690, study PRJNA576275) | sponge metagenome | isolation source: marine sponge | host: Mycale hentscheli | place: New Zealand: South Island, Marlborough, Capsize Point | collected 2014-11-01
CTGTTCTCTTCTGGTGTTCCTAGCGCATCCACATCCTGTCATACACTATGTCCATCTCTCCAGTTCCACTAATAATGAAAGAGCACCCCTCACTTCAATAACCTTTGCGGCATCCATTTCTTGGCATTATGAAAATCCTTGGCATAGACATTATCATTCACAGCAAATGTACGCACCCTAACTGTAGTGTCGTGACTTCTTTTCTGGCTGTCTATTTTTTTTTGTGAACGTTGTCTGCTAAACTGGGCTTTAGGAAATCTAGCCGTGATCATGGACGTCTTCTGAGTAGTAGCTCTGCAGAGCTACTCCAGTTGTGGTATGTGGTGTAAGTCGATACCAGAACAAAAATGTTGCCAAGAACTGATTCACAGAACTCACGAGTCATTTCATGTGTTCTTTGAACTTTGCACAGCTCTTTACGCTAGACTATTTGTAGAGGGATAACGTACTTGATGGCATTGGTCTTCATGAATGCTTGAAATTTGATGCTTTTGAACTGACCATTGTCCTTGATCCCCCTTAAGTAGCATCTCCACAGGGACATGGAAAAACAGCGCGCTGCTTATCGATGACTGCAATGTCATTTGCAGCTAAGTAGAGCGTTGCACGTTCAACAAAAGATTTCCAATCTCCTGAAGTAATGTCAAACTGGCTGGGCGTGGGCGTGCCCTCAGTGGTTGACATTGTGAGTACTTTCTGCCTCATCGCCAATGTAATAACTAGTCATGTAGCTATACAAATAGCTAACTGTATTAGTTCATTTAAATACTGTAACGTAACACAACTGACTACAATTTAAAAATATACAGATATTTATAATGACCATGATCAAAAACTTAATGTGGTGTGAACTAGGTGTGACAGTAAAACTAAGGTGTGATATAACAAGTCCAATGGTAGATAACAGTATAATTAATGAAACCAGAATGTCTTGCATCAGCAAAGGCCTACATAGCTTAATGATAGAAGCCACATAATGATATATTTATTGACGCATCTGAAATACTTGGTTATGCTGCTGAAAGTATAGCTAATTTAATTCATTTAGGTAGCTACATTGCGATTTTTTAAAGATAAAAAACAAAGAGGCTATTAAAAAAAGTATTGGAAGATTTTTTTAAAAAAGCATTTTAAGACATTTTTAGAGCTAGTTTTAAGGTGTCTGCAATTGAGCTAAGTTTTAAGTGTATAAGTAACTTTATCAATCCATCCCAAGTTGATGGATAATGAGGAGATCCATCTTTTATCCAGTCTATTAGTACATCTCGACAACACTGCCTGACATCTCCATGACGCTGGCTACCAATACCTTGTAAGCGAGCTGGAGTTAGTCCCAGTAAATCTCCAGCATCATCCCACTTAACACTCATCTCATCTCTCACCCTGAGAGTCTGTGGCTGGCCATCTCTGTCTGTCCACTCTAGCAATGTTAAATTTCTTAAAGAAAATTCATAATCTGAAAATAAATATAATATATATATATTTATACCATGGTTGCTGCGGTAACACCCATGGATTAAAAGTGATATTTTCCCGGTGATTTTTCCTGGGGCTATGATATTTTCCCGGTGTCAAGCAATTCTTCCTGGGGCTATGATATTTTCCCGGTGTCAAGCGAATTCTTCCGTGTTTCCGGCCCAAAATTAAAATTCAATTAAAATTCAATTGAAGCACGCCAGAAAGTTTACTTTAGCAAGTTTACTTTAGCAAGTTTGCTTTAGCATTGTAGCTGCCAGCTGTTATCTCCAGATCTAACTCTACCTGGGCTGCTCAGCAGTAAGCAGTAAAGCAGCTAGCTGTGGTAAATTCCTGTGGTATGAGAGCGGCAGGAGAGTTATATGTGGTAGGGCTGGTCCCATATAGGTGGATATGAGAGAGTAGTAGTAGCAGCAACTATGGTATAAAACAGTTATGCCATGGCAACATCTGGGTTATGGAATATCACCGCCCTTATCCCTCGGGCTTCGCCCTCTGGATCGGGACGGTTATATTCCATAACCCCTCGTTGGCCATGGCATAACTATTACATATACATATATATATAATTAGATGTATTCTCTCTCTTTCAATTGTGAAGTGATATATATATATAATTATATATATAGCTATTATATATCACAGATGATAATGATCACTTTAATCATTTCAGTTACCTGGGGGAGAAGCAACTGCAGAGCTTCTTGGAGACTGAGCCGCCATAAAGGATCTGTTCTGACTAGATCCATGCTGGCTTCGAAATCTGTCCTCTGATGTGCCAATTCCCAATGATGTTCTACCTATGATGATAGTACAACAACTAATTTCATTCATTGCTGTGCATATTTACTGGATGTATAAACAAATATGCATATGTTAGTGATGGAAAAGAAGATACAGAGTTGATTACATACATATATCATGATATAATCTTATGCAAACTTGTATAGTCGAACCTGACCCGTTGGCCTTTATAGAGAATTTGGTTGTTTTTTAAAGCTACTTATAAAAAGTATTATAACTAATACTGTACTTTGAGATAATGCATGATTAAATCTTGCATAGCAACTAAAGCTACTTCACTGTTGCTGTGCTATAGGAAAAAAATTATACACAAAGTGTTTGTTTCACTGCTGCAAGTTATATTGCATCTAGCTAATGAAACTTCAGGTTAGCTGACTATATCAAGTGACCTTGACTCTAGAACTATATATTGGATATCTTTCTTTGTAGGATTTCACATTCAAAATAAAAGCAACTGTATACTATCATCTTCTTCAACTAATTAAATTCTATGCCACACTTGGCCGAACTGATGCACAAAGTCTACAACCTGTCCAGGTCATTGCATACAGGACGGAATCCTCTCCATTATTATATTTACCTGAACTGCAGCAGTTTGGCACTACATATTAGCACAATTGTTAAATAAAAGATCTATAGTGCACCTTTAAAGTAAAGGTCAAGTGGGTGAACTTGACTGCCAAAAAAATTATTTTCTTATATTGCTAAATTTAGACTCCAGATTGCTAGGGTGGCAACATGCACTGTCCATCAACAGCAAAATTGAAATAACCTGATGTTTAACTTAGTTAGAACAGCCTCCATAATGCCTCCTGTTATTCATGCCTTCTTCTGATCAAAGTAATCGACTAGTCTACTTAAACACCTAGGATTCCCTCTCTACTAAAATGGGGTATAACATCAGGATGTGCTGTTTGGACACTCCACTTTGAACCCTCATAATCTCCACACCAATACAATTTATACCAAATGAACATTTATAATTAATAGCTTATATCCTCTAGTTTCTTTATTGGAATTATCTTTTAACTATGACTTACTATGCAGAGACAATGGTGTCCAGGCAGTGCCAGGGGGCGGGGGGGGGGGGGTGGCGGGGGAGAGGGGGGAGGGAAAAAAGGAAAAAAGAAGAAAAAGGGGGTCCGGTGTGCGGGATTGTACCGGCCAAAAACTAAGTTATTCAAACTCCCCATTTTTAATTGATGACGTTCATATGACAATCAGCTATTCCTTAATTCTTGCTAATGACAAAAAAAATTGCCACAGTGATTCCTTGCTTACTTTTTGCCTCCTTTGCACACCTTTCAGAACCTTCTAATCAGGCAAAGCTCACCAAAATAACCCATGTTCATTCACATTGCACACATCCTTTAACCTCAACTAACTTAGGAAGCCTTTCTTTCCAAGAATCTACAGTTGTTTCCTTCACCTCCCCAGACTCCCCACAAGTTGTGAACTTTCTGATGTTGTACCTGGCTTCAATTAGATCCCTAAAAGCTCTCCTTCCCTTAGTCTTCATGCTTACACTTATGGGAATCTTTTGTGGAGTAGATCCTAATTACTGAACCATTAGCTCTAAATAATGCCTAAAATAATTCTTTGTTCCTGATAATTGGAGTACCCGAGTCCTGCCACACTAAAACCTTTCCGCTAGAGCACAATGATTGAGCCCCCTCTTTGATAACCTCCACTTCGTTTTTTTTCTTTTTTTCTTTTTGAGTGGCAGATAATTTCACTCCTGCTTCACAGCCATATTAATGCAGGCAATACCGCATGGGGGGAGGAGGGGTGCAGGGGCCTCAGGTAAATTGAACCACAAGAAGGTGTGGCTATATGTGCATAGAAGCATGGCTGCCAGTCAGGTGGTTGCTACTGAACTTCAAGTTCTGGAAATATGTATATTCCTTCATAAGAGACTATCATTCTTTAATTCTTACATTGATGTATTGGTACCTTGCGTAGGGGAATCACTACCATGCAGCTCGGGGCCTCAGGTAAATTGAACCACAAGAAGGTGTGGCTATATGTGCATAGAAGCATGGCTGCCAGTCAGGTGGTTGCTACTGAACTTCAAGTTCTGGAAATATGTATATTCCTTCATAAGAGACTATCATTCTTTAATTCTTACATTGATGTATTGGTACCTTGCGTAGGGGAATCACTACCATGCAGCTCACAAATGCCAAAGACAAGAAAGCAGTGTTAGTCATAGGTTATGTACCAAAATATCTTGGTCAATGGCTCTTATAGCGTTTCAGACAAGCGTTTGCATGGTCAAGGAGAGAAACTGAACAGAGGCTTTGGTAAGTGCCCCGTATCTATGTAATGTCAATAGAACGAGGGATTAGTTTATGAATTAATAGATTGACAGACCTTGGCATTACTAACTGGCCATCAAATGGAAGGAAAAATTGTATAAATAATAATGTAGATTGACACTTTCTCACCTAAAGGGGTCTGGAAAAAAGCAAAGGAAAAATGTGAAAAAATCTTAGTTGTCGCCGGGGATTCGAACCCAGGGCCACTGGCTTTAGCCAAGTGTACCACCAACAACGGGGGAAGTGCTTGCTTCATATGTGTGCATGCCTGATCTTTCAGGGGAACCTGCACTGAGCAGATGGACTTGTGCTGCTTACTGGCACAGACAGACCTACGCTGAATTGTGCATATGAACCTGTGCTTGCTAGCTAGCACAGACGGACCTATGTTTACTGATACGGACGGACCTGTGCTTACTGGCACAGACGAACCGGCATTCATTGGCACAGATGGACCTACGCCCACTTCCAATTCAGGACCTATGATATTACATCAGAGATACCAATAATAAACTTGACACAAACTTTTTTATCTCAATTTTGCAATTATTTTTGTAGTTACGTTATGTACTACATAACAGGAGTCAATAATTCCTCAGATGTGCAATTGAATATTTAGGATTTTGCCAGTAATTTTATCAGATGACAGACAGTGTATTGTTAGTTGGTGTACAAGTAGCTAAGGTAGCTAGAACTATTTTTTTGTGTGTTGCAACAATCAACTTCTACTGGGATTACATCTTTTCTTGTGCCTAGCAGCAAGAAGTTGCTGTTTCCTCTTTGTTCCTCTGACTCTTCTACTAGCCATTGGCCACAACTTGATAACCAACCACCAAAGAGAGACCTGCCAGAATATCCGGATCCGGATATATAACAGACCACAAGGGGATTGCGTAAGAATAGATCGAGTAAGATCGCTAACTATATATACCCAAGGAAGTTGAAGGCGGAATTCGTGCAGAGTGTTTTTTAGGCTAGCCACGAACTACAACTCGTGGTCTGGGAACTCAATTAACAGTGCACTCCTGCTATGTGCCAGCACTACCCAAACTCTTCATTTTTCCATTTTGCTTTGATCTGCCTTCCATCATAATTATGGTTGCTAAGAACTATATCAGACTTTTCCCCACTAATACATTTTCTTACTAGCATACCAGACTGTATCTGATTTATAGTTCTTAACGACAAGCGTGGTCGCTCAGATAACGGGCTATAAACAATTGAAACACTACCTATGCAGTTGGGTTTCATGATGACTATAGTCATCATGAAACCCAACTGCATAGGTAACTGTAGATGAGGGAACCGTGTTTAATCTTGTGGTACTAATAAGCAGGCAGTTGGCTAGGAAAACTGTAGGTGTAAATTGTGATGTGCTTAGCAATTAAGGTGGTTCTTATCTTTGCATCACCTTATAACTAATTTGCTGCAGCTTAATAATCAGTTCTATTTATCCTTTGTCTTAAGCATGTTGTATCTATTTGAATGATTAAACTCCTGGGGAATTTAATACCTACACTCACTACAATCATGTCAGAATCTATAGTTTTAAACCAAATATCAGAGACTCTATTTTGACGGATAGATGGATTGATACACCATGGTAAGACTGATACTCTTTTAATAACCAAAATAAACTAACTATATTATTTCCATTAAAAGCTACTTAAAGACAATATATAAGTGTACACTCAAAAGAATATCGTAACTCACGGTCTAAAGCTGCTGCAGCTAATTCACGTGAACGACTACCCTCAGGCAATGAGGGTGGAGCTTCTTCCGCCAAAACTTTGTTGAACTCTGATATCAGGTCACCTGCTAGTCGTCCACTCCCCACGATGTCACCAGCAAGAGCCTTCACTAACTGACCCAGCGACACTGGCTGCAAACCTTGACCTGCCACCCACTCCGAGAGAATCTTCTCCAGAGACAGAATGTTCCTATTGCTTCTGCACTGTTCTCTTATGTTTGGTGGCAAACCCAATGCTATTCCAAGCTCCTCCCATTTGTGACTCATTGACGTTAGACATTTCACCAGATGTGGGACATCAGTATCCTTCAGAATGTAGCCACTCCCCACAGAAGACATTCTTGTAGACTACGTGTCTAAAGCTTTGACTTATTCGAGTAGTTGGGTATATAGCAGTTGGTTGGTACTTCTATCTGCTGTATATTAATATGATAACAAAAAATGTATCATCAATAACACAAAAAAAAACAATCAAAAAAGCATTGCAGGAAGAGCAAGGCATCACTATAGTAGTGAATGAATGCTATGACATTATAGAAAAAAAAGTTACAGAGTAGAGAAGTAAGTCTGACTTATTGTGACTAGCCAGTTAGCACACTTGTAGCTACAAAAAAATAACGATTATAAGAAGTCAAAGCTAAACTAATGAATTGGAGCATTCAGGAAAATAATAAGTAAAGTCAACAGGTAAATCCATGAATTTATTGAGATCAAAGTTAATGTTTCTGAGGGTTTTTTAGTTCCAGGGTTTTTTGTTCTTCTAAGTGAATATTGTTCTTTGTGAACTTAATGAAGCTCTTGAGAATTTCTATATAATTAAATTGTTTAAATTCAGTTCATAGTTAACTGGAACCACAAATACTACAATGCCAGAGATAGCAGGCTTAAGAGAAACAATCTGATTCAAATTGTGGGAGATGAAATAGTATAAATATCAATATTAAAAATCGCAATTCGTTAGCTTTGCTCTCAGGCTTAGGTTCCAGCCTTATCCACTACAACAATGTATATGAAATATTTATTTCTATTTATGAACTGCCTCTTGCATGCCACACACTGTATTACTCGAGCCTTCCCCAACCTGCCTGAAATGGGTCACTTCTCCAAATAAGTCCAGACACTATATACGAGGCACTATACCCAGTTATATGCTTTGAAATGTGTACACATGGAGCAGTCATATGGATAATAAACTGAAAGAGTAAAATATCTCATTGTCCTATTTAGTGCATTATATGAGTAATTAGAGTTTCTAGATCAAGACCCCTTTACCGACTACCCGTATGAATATTTGGATGTTATTGGACAGTAAAACCAGAGCACACAATGGTAAATGTAGGAAATTTCTTTCATTTTAAGTACAGTAGGATGTCAGTTATCTAAACTTCAATATTTTGTCCAGCTATTTGAACATTTCAATTATCCGGACACCTTTCGTCCCAACATGTCTGAATACTATAGTACACAAAATTACAGCTTATGTAAAATAAGTAGTAGAGTAGGAGAATTATATAGCAGGGGCATAGGCAGGGGGCTTCAGCAGGTTACTGGTAACCCCTCCTTTCAAATTAATTATACTCATAGCCTTTCAACTGAAGTAGGTCTTCAATACTTCATGCTAGTGCTTCATTGGTTTGGGCATAACCCCCCCTCCACTTTTAAATCCTGCCTTACCACTGTATAGATTAAAGAAGCTCCATTTCTGGTGGGTAAAGAGGGTTGAGGGAGGGGGAGGGGGAGGTAAAGCCCCAGTGTTTCACCCCCTCTGTATCAAACAGGCCCAACCTATGTAGCTGGCTCACTAGGAAAGCTTATAAGCTTGTCCTTCTGAAAGGGTACGAATTTGCAAGACAACCACGAAGAATAGAGATGCCATCTAACATTTGACCAACTACTGCTCACCTTTTCTTCAAGTCCAGGGCTGACGCTAGTGGGTCTATCGAGTGATTCAAATCAGCGCGCCGCCTCTCCCCCCTAAGAGAGAGACCTTTTACCAAGACTGCAATGTATGTTTACTTCCTGTCTGTGCATTGGGCGCGCACGACCGCGGTAAACTAATTAACGTGGTTTGGCTAAAAAAATGGCTGTAGCTGTAGTAACTGAATGTAGCTACACCAATTGCTTTGGTTGTTGAATAGTAGAAAAAAGATGTTTATTATCTAGCCCTAACTTGAGTGCACATTTGCAAACATCATCTTATCTGGCAATGACTGCACTGGTGGACTATGTGACATGGCTCATGTTTGTAGCTAGACTGACTGCCAGCTTCAGACTGAGTATGCTAACTTGTTACTGTTGGTAAATCTGGAAGAGCATCAGCGAAACTATTGCTTCTACTGTTTTTCTATCTTCTACTGATGTAGCCAGAATGTAGCTTGCAAAAGTCTGCTCAATGATCTGGTCAGTCGAACTGAAGTAAGTGCACACCTGCAGTCCCATGGAGATCATTAATAAATCAGACCCGTAGGCAGTAAGGAAGCAAGGGTGTGGATGTGCACTGGAACTCTTCATTTTCCAGGACACTTTTCACTAGCTAAAAATAATTGTACATACACACACTTTGTGGACACCCACACTCGATTAGATGTTACGCAAAAAATGTACATTTATGCATTCTTCTGGAATCCTGGGGAAAGATACCATAACAGGTGGTACAGTAACCAGTCCCTACTGATTAGGTATAAGGAGTTTGGCTGGCAAAGCTGTATAGCTATATATTACAATAAAGATCATCTTTATTATAGAGCATCGTAGTTGAAAATGGGGTTGTAAATCCCAAGCTCCACTTTCTGAAGGACCACCTGGGCTGTTCACCTAAGATGCAGTTATGCACAACGGCTAAGCTCAATTGATTCTAAGACAAACTAACAATTCTGAGAAAGGAGGTCTCAGGCCTGTACAACTAGAGCACTACACAGACTGACTTACTGAAAACATGTGTTCACAAAAACCAGAATGAGCATGCTCAAAACAGACAAGAAATGATAATGAATAAAGTTAATGATAAATGATATACGTTCATGGTGTTTGTTTGGCTATGCAAGACTCCCCAAACAGTAGTAATGAGTTAGAATGTCCGCCTTGATTCTATCTGCTCCTGCAGAGGGTTTACTTCTGAAAGAAGAAGTGATGATTGTTTTCATTTAAATGAAGGTAGTTCACGCATAGATAGTCACTCCAGACCCTTTGCCTATGCCAGACTAAGACACAGATGAAAGTTCTACTTTAGATGAGTGCATTTTTCTGCAAATTTGCCTCTTAAAGTGATGATATTGTTACTGTACTAGATCCTACAGAGTCAGAGTGGCTTATATTTGTGAATGAGTGAGTAACCTAAAGGATGAAAAGCGTGCTCTCCTTTATCATCACATGGAGGCACCCATGTCTTTCCTAACTACATCTTCTTTACTTGGTAGCAATCCTTATTTTCTGATGTACCTTAATATTTAAATGGATCAGTTCTGAGATGCATATATTAACTCATACTTGCTTATTCTCACCTGGCACAGTCATAAACTTTATTAACTGATTGGTATTTTAAGTACAAACACTTTTTGCAAATGAACACATTTCCAGAGTAGCATGAGAAGTGGCAAAAAAAAAAAACAACCTACTTGTAGCTACTGGAGTAAATTAAGCAAGGCCTTGGTAGCTATCAATCCTTACTCAGTTATCACCGAAAGTGTAATCTTGATTGTGATACAGTAAACCTTCTATAACGACCACTCCTAGAAGCGACCTACTTCTCTGGAGAGACCAAATCATGCGCCCCCGATTGCAACTACAACAAATATAGTGCATTTAGAACCTCTGAGAAGCAACCACCTCTTATTTCCGACCAGCGACCAATTTATCCGTCCCATCTTGCTCAAAATAAATACATTCGCCCTCTACGAGCGGCCAGAGACCACACCTATTGAAAATTTGAGAGATTGCAGTCACGTTATGTAAGCTAATAAAAAATAGCATTCTTATACTACTTCTACAGTGTCCAATTTTGTCTGGGGACAAAGAGTCTTCACTAAATGCCTGCTGAAAATTTGATGCTTCTATTTAATCTGAACAAAAAGTGCAGGAAATGATATCCACAGGACAGGAGTGCTACTAGGACAATCACCTGGCTTGCTACCAAAATAAAGACTGGTGTGGTTGTTGCAAATACCGACACAAACAATCCCATTATTCTGGATAGTTTGTTTTTACAGAAAAATGCATCTCCAGTAGCAGCACATCCTATCAAAGTAGATAAATGTGGCAGAGAAATAGCCAAGTTAGCTACCAGTAGCTAGCCACAAGAAGGCAATTGAGACTTCAGAAGAAAAAAAATTTCTTGTAAGATACTTGTCATCATTGAGATAACCACAACAAGACATGCATTGATTAATGAATGATATAATTTTCCCTAACTCTTTATCACAAATAATGACATTTACAAAAAAAAAACTGAGAAAGGACCAACCTCTGAGAATAGACCGAACGTCCCGTCCCCAATGTGGTCGTTTTATTATACTTAAAAGCTACAATTGATAATCAAGAATTTGTGTCATTGCTATCACATCCAAGGTTGGGTGGGGTTGGGGGATGGGTGTTGAGGGGGCCAACCCCCTACTTTACCAAGATCAGTGAAAAAGTATAGTTCATAGAACTGCATGCTAATTTATGCTCTTCATTCTAGTGTTGTTTTGGTATACAGTCCACATAGCTTTTTTTTTTTTTTTTTTTTTTTTTTGTTGTTCATAGCTACTAAATGAGAAAAAAATGTGAAGGCTTGTGTGGGAGCGGGCTGCCACCAGAGGCAGTCTCTCCGTATTGTCTATCGCTGTAGTCCTTGTGATAAGCTCAGGCACTCAGCCCTTTTAATTAAAATTAAGAAGCACACAAACACAAGACACACAGGGATGACTTGGATTAGTGACTGATTGGACTGACTGACTGGCCATGAGGTATATACCACCTACTTAGCTATATCTGGCAGGGTCATGGCTCACATGATCTTACACCAAACAAAATAGTGTTCTGTCCCAAAACATGAAACAAACATTCCACTTGCTAATATTATTTACAACTTAATATGATACAAAAAGAATAATTAGGAATACCATTTAGCACACATGCACACACAACCTGTATCAGGGGTACCACAGCTTGGTTTTAATTTTTCCTGCAATTCTGCCTAAAGATTTAATTAGTTTCTAACTTATGTATATAATTTCTCAATTGACTTGCATAGTTTCAGTAATCTTGTGTGGTTTCTTTAATTCTTCCATAATGTGCCTCCTTAAAAACAATAGCTCGTGCAAATTTTTCCTAATAACTCATTAATATAGCATATTTCTATAAAATTTTGAGATGTGTCATTCAAACAATTACAAACATAAGTACAGTTAATTTAGGTACATTGGGATTTTTTAAAATACATATCAAAGTATTAAAAGAAATATTGGAAAGTATAAAAGCATTTTAAGACATTTTTAGAGCTAATTTTAAAGTGTCTGCAATTGAGCTAAGTTCTAAGTTTATAAGTAATTTTATCAATCCATCCCAAGTTGGTGGATAATAAGGAGATCCATCTTTTGTCCAGTCTATTAGTACATCTCGACAACACTGCCTGACATCTCCTCGACGCTGGCTATCAATACCTTGTAAGCGATCTGGAGTTAGCTCCAGTAAATCTCCAGCATCATTCCACTTAACACTCATCTTATCTCTCACTCTGAGAGTCTGTGGCTGGCCATCTTTGTCAGTCCACTCTAGCAATGTTAAATTTCTTAAAGAAAATTCAAGACCTGAAAATTACAACAAATAATGAAGAGCACTTAAACCAAACTTCTAGCCAGTTACCTGGTGTAGCAGCAGCTGCAGAATATCTTGGACACTGAGCCACCTCAACTGGACTGTTGTCACTGGATGCATGCTGGTGTGGAAATCCATCCTCTGAAGTGACAATTTCTCTGGATGCTCTACCTATGATAATTGTAATCAACAATAACAAGAATAATTTGTAGCTATATATTCAAAACTTACTTGATATATGAGCAGAACCCACTTTTGCTGGTGATGATAGTGAAGTTAAAGAATTGCCTACCAACAAATGTACCAAGTTTACATAAGTTTATGTAAATTTATACAGTTAATATTTACCTTCAATAAACCATGGACATCCAGACTCTGGAATTGCCAGCTTGCCATGTCTACTGCAACGCATGTAGAGAGAATGTTTTCCCTTCTTTACTTCATGCAGTGAGCCACATTTCTTAGGGCATGTCAAACTAAATGCAGTGCCAACTTTGTCACAGCTGTAGTGAAGCTTCTTTAGCGACAGTTTAATACAATTATCTAACATTACTCGAATGTTGTTACAGACTTCATTAGGAGTAGTTGCCCTAGGGGCATACTCTGCGGAGTTACTGGCAGGAGGATAGTTTTCTAAGACTACACTAACTTCCAGGTGAGAAATGCAACTTCTGAGGCAGATTTGGTCAACATCTTCAGAGGAACTCACAAGTAAAGATACCTGGTCTTGATATATGCGGTCTTCTAACAAGTCAAAAGTGAGCTTCTGGTTTCCTTCTGGACATAGAAGGTACGAAATGAGCACACCAAACAGACCTTTAGGACAGTGACCAAGCTCGAAAGTGATAGCAAGACAGGCAATACCAGTGTTGATTCTTTCTGATGGAGACTTTGGGACATGGTTCAAAATCAAAGGAATGAAACATTTCTGCAATCCACTCCTGTCTGTGAAAGGAACTGCTACACGAAGGTGACGAAGAAACAAAAGGAACTGCTGAGGTGTAATCTGATCTTCCTTGCTCAAAAGGTTCTCAAAAGCACACACTTCTAAAATACCTTTCTTGCAAAAGCTTTCTTGTTCACTCATTGGAATAGACCCAGAAGACAAGAATGTTTTCAGAATGAGTTCTGTAACTTTGTTAAAGAGAATGTGAGGCTCTTTAATAATTACATCTGAGATTCCCTTGACATTGTAGTGTTGAATTATTCCTACTCTGAAATGTAGGAAGTGGAGAAGAGAGTCAATCTCCCTATCTTCGATATTGAACTTTGCTGCTAACCTCTCGCATTGATCCATGGATAGAACAGTCTCATTGATGTTCTGTAATTCAAGGCAAAAAAGGAGGAAGCTCACTCGGAACTCTACTGAAAACTCGTCTCTATCTTTGATATATTGATTGATGTCAGAGCGAAGACGTTTAAAACCTGGATCATCTTCACAAGTATTGTCTACCTCATACATTACTTTCTTACCGGAACGGTTTGCTAAGCGAATCGAATGGTCGAATTTTCTTTCATGAATCATTTTGTACAAGGCACCGTTAATGTTACCAAGAATAGACTGAGCCTCTGAGCCAAGTTTATCAATGTGTGTACCTACTATAAAGACCATAGGCTTGTGACACACAGAAGTACCATCTACCAGGAATTGAATGAGAGCATCCATTGTAGAAATTGTAGATGTGTATTGATTGATTTCTTCTCCATTGGGCAATCTGTACTGGATTGTGTTTTTTGCATAGATATCTACATTAGTTTTCAAGACAAAGATAAAAATGGATGGACCGAAGATCAGAAGGGAAAGGCTCTCTTGAAATTCTATCTGTCCACCAGTGTCTCTGATATAAATTGAACTTTTCCTCTGCAAATCAGCAATATTTTTCACATTGTGTTTGCTAAGCACTTCTCTCACGTGGCACTCAATGTCAGATGCTAATTCATTAGTATCTAACCGTGGATGTTTTTGAGTCATTTCTGTATGCAGTGAAGATTCTTCACCAGCAGAATTAGGAATAAACCCTTTGCAGCTATCCAGTTGAGAAATAATGGACTCGTCAAAGTTGGTGACACTCCACGTATTGTCCTCGCAGGTGTGAACAGCAATATGTGTGGAGGAGGGGCCTATTTGAACTATTACTGTTTTCTCACACATCCCAGTAGAGGAATAGTACACACGAAATGGCTTATTCAGCAGACGATCCAACAATGACGTCTTTCCAGTTCCAGGAAGTCCTTGCAGGAGAATGTTGGCTATTTTTCGTTCTAAGCTCTTTTTCTTCATTATTGCTGCTGTCACATCACTTGAGAAGACACTCTTCCATGGAGTTGTGGCACCTGAATGGTGAAAATTAATCCGAATCTTTCATAATGGTTTACTAGTTTGTAACTAAAAGAGAATCCAATTGAAAAACCAATGGAATAAATATCATGTGAAAATTATAAGATTGAAACAATAACACTTGAGATATTTCCTATATTACAAACACCTTCGCAGTGTTCCTCCATATAACATCTTCACTTCTTTAAATTTCACCCCCAAACCCACTTTCAAAATTTATATGTTTTCCTCTATGGAATGAATAAGTCAATTAATCAAAATAACCTACAGATAGGTTGAGAACTTCATTACTGTATTAAACATATACATTGAATAGAGATTCATAATAAAAAAAAGCAATTAGAATTAAACTTATTGCTACTTTAAACATAAACTAAGTGAAGCCATTTCATTGTTAATAATAGCAAGGTTGTTTTATACAGCCAACAAACATTTGAGGATGGAGATCAGTAGCCTATGCCTTTCAAGCTAAGTTTAACACTGAAATACACTACGCTCAGATTGAGGAGGAAGCCCTGGTTATTACATGAGCATGTCAGTATACATATACATATACAGTATTGCCAAAAAAAGTTCCGTATTTTGTTCAGTAGTACAGCTGTAAAACGGTAGTTTTTTACATAGTTTTTACCGCTGCGTTCCATACTGCTTTGACTAAACCACCAACACTGTATACTAAAACAGTAAAAAAATGGTTAAGCTTTTCCATCAATTCACTGATATTTTCTAGCTAGAAACTACCAGGATAGTGCAATAAAGTTTATACAAAAATTTAACTTGCTTCAATAAAGCTGCGGACCAAAGTTCTGATGGGCACACACCTATAACCAGGTTCACACTTGGTTGGTCCTTCGTTAGCGTTGTCAAACTAAATGCAGAGCATAAAAGGAGGAAGGTAGCTTGAAACTTGACCAAAAACTCATCTCTATCTTTGATAATACTGATTGATATCAGAATGAAGACTTTGAACACCTGGATCATCTTTACAAATATTATCTATATCTTATACTATATCTTATCTATTATATACTAGCAATGTGCTTCAGCACAAACGGCGAGTGAGCCATTGTGCACAAGTAATTCACACAAGGTAGAATCTGATAAAAGTTGATTACCAAATCTGTATATAAAAGTAACAATAAGGCTACATTCAATTAGATTGCCTGAATTAGATCCTACCATTTAGTCTATTTAGTCCTAAAAGTAGCTACAAGTACCTATGTAGCCATTGACTATAGTAGTGATAGCTTCATCTAAATGACCTGTGTTCCTGACAAAAAGCACTCAAACTACTAAAATGAGCGGCCGAGTTTTTTAATGACATATGTGAGCGGGTCTGGGAAAAGGGACCTTATGGCGCAAAAATTGAAATTGAGATATAGGCTCCGGAAGTAAGTCATCGGAAAAATTCTTTCTTTCTCTTAATTTTTTTTTTTGCAGAATTAGTCTTAGTGACCCTTACTCTACGTCTATGCCAAATTTCAAATGTCAAAACAACTTAAAAGACCCCAAGCGTGCCGTGGAAAGACAAGCTACTTTTTATTCTCTCTCGTTCTCGATTTACAATAAACGGGGGGTGGGCGGAGTTTCAAAGAAGCAGCTAAAAAAAAACGGCATAGCTTTGAGACTATTGCATGCACTCTACAGCTTACCTCTGGCTGAAAATTTATGGCTACAGCGTATAGAGTAGCCAAGGATTTCGACAAGACAGGCCGTGAGACGCTTTGAAAGCTAAAATGAACTCTACGCAAACTTCATTAGTCGCCGTTAAAAAGCGGCTGTACGATTTAATTGCGTATGCGGAGTACGCCGTTAAGTATACGGAAACGTTAATTATACCGGAAGTGGAAATTCAATTTATGTTTTCTCGATTTCTAGTCCAATTGCTTTGCTGAATACAGCCCAGTTCAACTGCCAGTTTCTCTGCACGTCGAAGGCTTTACCCTCCAGTATTTTAGCACTAGGTTGAGATAAATTGTAGCTTTTTATTAGCATAAAAAACTCTATTTTTTTAATTTGCTCCATAAGGTCCCTTTTCCTAGACCCACTCACATATAGTAACCACTCTCTGCAACAATCTGACTTGAAAAAAACAACAATAAAAAAACAAAAAAAGCATGCAACTAAGGAATTACCACAGTTATTACAGAAGTATACGAAAAAGCTGTGTAAAGGCAGCTATGTTTATTTGGTTGTTTACATTGTGCTATTCTTTAGCCAAGCAGTACCTGAAACACTCTACACTTCACACACACTCACTTGTTCACTGGATATACTAACGCAAGACTTACTTTTGTGACTTGAATATAGGACAAAGGATTTTCAAGTAAGAACAATACTGTTGCATCGGGCTATAACTGTGACAAACAGCACATTAGCCAAGTAACTTTCCACTGCCACTAATTCGAATAGAAAAAGAACTCCTAAGTTTGCAAGACATAACTGGGTCCGCAAAAAATCAGGTATGTCAGACACAGCCTAATTCAAAGGGGTAACAATTGATAATACGGGTAAAGACAGCTAAACCAAAGGATTCCGTTTAGTGGAAAATGGAGACTAAGTCGATATCAGGGACCGCCCCCCAGGTGAGCTGGAGACAGCAGTCCTGACAGGAAATCCTCGAATCCAGGATGTTTGTTAGGATACACAACAGTAACCAACAGCAATCATTCATGTTTAATGAACCGTTGATTTGTTCATTCACACGTCTGGTGTTAATAAGTTGTTTACTGCGATCTTGACTATATCTTACCTTGATTTTTGTCAATAGCTCAGTCTAGCAGAGGTTAGAATAGTGTTATTTTCGATTTTTCCATATCTTATCTTCAAGTAAAATTTAACTCTACACTTGTTGACCAGGGCTAGCTAGGCTCTGATAAGTGTGACGGTGGCTCTAGTAGCTAAGGTTGGGGCAGAAAATGTCACAGTCGACTACCAAGCAAACACAGAAATGTGAGGGTCAAAGTACAAAATGATATATGTATGTCCACACATAGATACAAGCAAATATCCCCGATTCTCAATTTAACATCCTATACAGTGTCTCGCTCGCGTCACTCACTCACCAATTAAAACTTTGCCTATCAGTTCAACTTTCTGCCGAAAGTGCTGGGACACTCAGTAAGAAATTGAAATGTAAGGTTAAAGCTTTAATATTTGTTGGATTAATGTGCTTAATTCTCTAATATAATATTTGTACTTTTTATGAATTCAACCACAATTATAAAAATTTATAAATATGGGTCTCAAAAACCTTGGGGAAAATTGTAAATCAAAAGGCCATTATTTCCCGTTACTACCTATGCAGTTGGGTTTCATGATGACTACTGTAGATGAGGGAACCGTGTTTAATCTTGTGGTACTAATAAGCAGGCAGTTGGCTAGGAAAACTGTAGGTGTAAATTGTGATGTGCTTAGCAATTAAGGTGGTTCTTATCTTTGCATCACCTTATAACTAATTTGCTGCAGCTTAATAATCAGTTCTATTTATCCTTTGTCTTAAGCATGTTGTATCTATTTGAATGATTAAACTCCTGGGGAATTTAATACCTACACTCACTACAATCATGTCAGAATCTATAGTTTTAAACCAAATATCAGAGACTCTATTTTGACGGATAGATGGATTGATACACCATGGTAAGACTGATACTCTTTTAATAACCAAAATAAACTAACTATATTATTTCCATTAAAAGCTACTTAAAGACAATATATAAGTGTACACTCAAAATAATATCTTAACTCACGGCCTAAAGCTGCTGCAGCTAATTCACGTGAACGACTACCCTCAGGCAGTGAGGGTGGATCTTCTTCCTCCAAAACTTTGTTGAACTCTGATATCAGGTCACTTGCTAGTCGTCCACTCCCCACGATGTCACCAGCAAGAGCCTTCACTAACTGACCCAGTGAAGCTGGCTGCAAACCTTGACCTTCCACCCACTCAAAGAGAATCTTTTCCAGAGACAGAATATTCGTACTACTGTTTCTGCATTTTTCTCTTACACTTTGTGGCAAATGCAATGCTATTCCAAGCAACTCCCATATGTGACTCCTTGATGCCAGACACTTCACCAGACGTGGGACATCAGTATCCTTCAGAATGTAGTCACTCCCCACAGAAGACATTCTTGTAGACTACGTGTCTAAAGCTTTGACTTATTCGAGTAGTATTGGGTATATAGCAGTTGGTAGTTACTTCTATCTGCTGTATATTAATATGATAACAAAAAAAAAAAGTATCATCAATTATAGCACAAAAAAAAAAAAACAATCAAAAAAGCTTTGCAGGAAGAGTAAGGCATCACTTAGTCTCACGTAGCCAGACCCTTTACCACCCTTTACCCGCTACGCGGGTTCAGCGGTTCTAGTTCCACCCAAAAGTTGGTGGAGGTAATTAGGCTTTAGCACTATGAATAACATAAGTGACCGCGTACGGTAAAGGAGAAACTTGCACCGCATGAACTTTTACTCAGAAAATGGATCAATGCTGTCTTTGCAGTCAAAATGTATTCATTCTTTCATTAGACACGAGTAACCCAGACGGCCAAATATTTGTGCACAGCATCTAATGCAGTCTCGCAGAGATACTCATCACTGTCCATGCGCGAAATTGCAGCTCGCAGGAAGAGTGGTTACAGTTGTGATACTGCTAATGTTATTCATAGTGCCAAAGCCTTAGTTACCTCCACCAACTTCCGGGTGGAGCTAGAACTGCTGAGTTAATGGCAGTGTTCCCCTTTCCTCCCCCATGTAGCAGGTAAAGGATGGTAAAGGGTGTGGCTATGCGAGACTAGGCATCACTACAATTAGTCCAAATTCTAAAAATCTAACTTTAGTCAACTATATATAATGAATGCTATGACATTATCCATACATAAAAAAAAGTTACAGAGTAGAGAAGTCTGACATATTCTGACTAGCTAATTAGCACACTTGTGGCCACAAAAAAAACAACAATTTTAAGAAGTTAAAACTAAACTAATGAATTGGAGCATTCAGGAAAATAATAAGAAAAGTCACAGGTAAATCCATTTTTTTTATTGAGATCAAAGTTAATGTTTCTGAGTTTGTTTTTAGTTCCAGGGTTTTTGTTCTTCTAAGTGAATATTGCTCTTTGCGAACTTATTGGAAGCTCTTGAAAATTCATATAATATAATTGTTTAAATTCAGTTCACAGTTAACTGGAACCACAAATACTACAATGCCAGAGATAGCAGGCTTAAAATGAAAGTGAAACAATCCGATTCAAATTGTGGGAGATGAAATAGTATAAATATCAATATTAGAAATCTCAATTCGTTAGCTTTGCTCTCAGGCTTAGGTTCCAGCCTTATCCACTACAACAATGTATATGAAATATTTATTTCTATTCATGAACTGCCTCTTGCATGCCACACACTGCATTACTCAAGCCTTCCCCAACCTGCCTGAAATGGGTCACTTCTCCAAATAAGTCCAGACACTATACACGAGGCACTATACCAGTTATATGCTTTGAAATGTGTACACGTGGAGCAATCATATGGATAATAAACTGAAAGAGTAAAATATCTCATTGTCCTATTTAGTGCATTTAGTGTTTCTAGATCAAAACCCCTTTACCGACTACCCGTATGAATATTTGGATGCAATTGGACAGTAAAACCAGAGCATTCAATGGTAAATGTAGGAAATTTCTTTCATTTTAAGTACAGTAGGATGTCAGTTATCTAAACTTCAATATTTTGTCAGCTATTTGAACATTTCGGTTATCCGGACACCTTTCAGTCCCAACATGTTTGAATACCATTGTACATAAAAATTACAGCTTATGTAAAATAAGTAGTAGAGTAGGAGAATTATATATGGGACGTAGGCAGGGGGCTTCAGCAGGTTACTGGTAACCCCACCTTTCAAATGAATTATACTCATAGCCTACATTCAACTGAAGTAGGTTTTCAATACTTCATGCTAGTGCTTCATTGGTTTGGGCATAACCCCCCCACTTTTTAAATCCTGCCTTACCACTGTATAAGAAGCTCCATTTCTGGTGGGTAAAGAGGGTTGAGGGAGGGGGAGGTAAAGCCTCAGTGTTTCACCCCCTCTGTATCAAACAGGCCCAACCTATGTAGCTAGCTCACTAGGAAAGCTTATAAGCTTGTCCTTCTGAAAGGGTACGAATTTGCAAGACAAACCACGCAGAATAGAGATGCCATCCAACATTTGACCACTACTGCTCACCTTTTCTTCAAGCGGAGGGCTGACGCTAGCGGTCTATCGAGTGTTGATTCAAATCAGGAGTTTGGGATGCTGCGAGTGCGCGCCGCCACTCCCCTAAGAGAGAGAGACCTTTTACCACAAGACTGCAATGTATGTTTACTTCCTGTCTGTGCATTGCGCGCGCACGACCGCGGTAAACTAATTAACGTGGTTTGGCTAAAAAAATGGCTGTAGCTGTAGTAACTGAATGTAGCTACACCAATTGCTTTGGTTGTTGAATAGTAGAAAAAAGATGTTTATTATCTAGCCCTAACTTGAGTGCACATTTGCAAACATCATCTTATCTGGCAATGACTGCACTGGTGGACTATGTGACATGGCTCATGTTTGTAGCTAGTCTGGCGTCGCCGACCCTTTCCCTTCTATTATTATTATGCTTTTCCTTCGCCCACGCATAACAATAATAGAAGGAAAAGGGTAGGCGACGCCAGACTAGTTTGTAGCTAGACTGACTGCCAGCTTCAGACTGAGTATGCTAACTTGTTACTGTTGGTATGGAAGAGCATCAGCGAAACTATTGCTTCTACTGTTTTTCTATCTTCTACTAATGTAGCCAGAATGTAGCTTGCAAAAGTCTGCTCAATGATCTGGTCAGTCGAACTGAAGTAAGTGCACACGGCAGTCCATGGAGATCATTAATAAATCAGACCCGTAGGAAGGAAGGAAGCAAGGGTGTGGATGTGCACTGTCTTTATTATAGAGCGTCGTAGTTGAAAATGGGGTTGTAAATCCCAAGCTCCACTTTCTGAAGGACCACCTAGGCTGTTCACCTAAGATGCAGTTATGCACAATGGCTAAGCTCAATTGATTCTAAGACAAACTAACAATTCTGAGAAAGGAGGTCTCAGGCCTGTACAACTAGAGCACTACACAGACTGACTTACTGAAAACATGTGTTCACAAAACAGAATGAGCATGCTCAAAACAGACAAGAAATGATAATGAATAGTTAACGATAAATGATATACGTTCATGGTGTTTGTTTGGCTATGCAAGACCCCCAAACAGTAGTAATGAGTTAGAATGTCCACCTTAATTCTATCTGCTACTGCAGAGAAACAGTGTATATAGCAACAGTTTATCCGTGCTATTCTAGCCAGACTAAGACACAGATGAAAGTTCTACTTAGAATGAGTACATTTTTCTGCAAATTTGCCTCTTAAAGTGATGATATTGTTACTCTACTAGATCCTACAGAGTCAGTGGCTTATATTTGTGAATGAGTGAGTAACCTAAAGGATGAAAAGCGTGCTCTCCTTTATCATCACATGGAAGCACCCAATGTCTTTCCTAGCTACATCTTCTTTACTTGGTAGCAATCCTTATTTTCTGCTGTACCTTAATATTTATATGGATCAGTTCTGATTCTGTATGGTGAATCTGGTTTGCTAGCTATTCTCGATTAGTACAATGATTTGAATCTTTTAACTACATTTTTTCAGTGGTTATCCTTTCTCAGTCACTGTTCTATTGTAAAGGAAGTGTAAAAACTTGGCTTAGCATGCGAAGCAGCGGGAAGAACCAGTATGAAAGAGTTGTTAAGTGGTGTGAAGCAGTACATGAATGGAAGTGACGTGAAGTGTTATAGTCAAATATGTCTCTGAAGTTCCTTAACCATTACCACAGGAAGCAAAACCTCATTTCTGGAGTGTATGTCATGGAAGGTTGCAGCGAACAGAAAATACATACAAGAATGCACATGGATGGAGTATATGATGTTTATTGCTTATGGTAAAAAAGTTCCATAATAATAATAATAGTAATCATTTTAGTTCTAAATTTATTTGCATTTATTTACTGTCAGGTATGTACTTTGTGGTAGTGATTGCAGGCTACTATTAAAAAGGTCTGTGAGGAGACATTATAATTTGCAATGCATTAGAGTTGTACATGCACTCAGGACTGTCTAACTTAACTTGGGACTAAGTTATATTGCTGGATAAATATTCGCATTTTGTCAGCACCTGAATCAACACCGTTGACAACCAGATATACATTGCTTAATCAGGGCCAATATGATACATTTATTGACGTATCCCAAGTAATTGGTTATGCTGATAGCTAGCTCATTAACAAACTTAAGCATAGCTCATTTAGGTATAGCTATTGGGATTTTTTAAAATACATATCAAAGTATTAAAAGAAATATTGGAAAGTAAAAAAACATTTTAAGACATTTTTAGAGCTAATGTTAAGGTGTCTGCAATTGAGCTAAGTTCTAAGTTTATAAGTAACTTTATCAATCCATCCCAAGTTGGTGGATAACGAGGAGACCCATTCTTTATCCAGTCTATTAGTACACCTCGACAACACTGCCTGACATCTCCCTGAGGCTGGCTACCAATACCTTGTAAGCGAGCTGAAGTTAGTTCCAGTAAATCTCCAGCATCCTTCCACTTAACACTCATCTCATCTCTCACTCTGAGAGTCTGTGGCTGGCCATCTTTGTCTGTCCACTCTAGCAATGTTAAATTTCTTAAAGAAAATTCAAAACCTGAAAATTATAACAAATAATGAAGAGCACTTAAACCACTAACTTCTAGCCAGTTACCTGGTGTAGCAGCAGCTGCAGAACATCTTGGACACTGAGCCACCTCAACAGGACTGTTGTTGCTGGATGCTTGCTGGCATGGAAATTCATCCTCTGAAGTGACAATTTCTCTGGATGCTCTACCTATGATAATTGTAATCAACAATAATAAGAATAATTTGTAGCTATATATTCAAAACTTACTTGATATATGAGCAGAATCAACTTTTGCTGGTGATGATAGTGAAGTTGAAGAATTGCCTACAAACAAATTTACCAAGTTCACATAAGTTGATGTAAATTTATACAGGTATTATTATTTACCTTCAATAAACCATGGACATCCAGACTCTGGAATTGTCAGCTTTCCATGTCTACTGCAACGCATGTAGAGAGAATGTTTTCCCTTCTTTACTTCATGCAGTGAGCCACATTTCTTAGGGCATGTCAAACTAAATGCAGTGCCCACTTTGTCACAGCTGTAGTGAAGCTTCTTTAGCGACAGTTTAATACAATTATCTAACATTACTCGAATGTTGTTACAGACTTCATTAGAAGTAGTTGCCCTAGGGGCATACTCTGCGGAGTTACTGGCAGGAGGATAGTTTTCTAAGACTACACTAACTTCCAGGTGAGAAATGCAACTTCTGAGGCAGATTTGGTCAACATCTTCAGAGGAACTCACAAGTAAAGATACCTGGTCTTGATATATGTGGTCTTCTAACAAGTCAAAAGTGAGCTTCTGGTTTCCTTCTGGACATAGGAGGTACGAAATGAGCACACCAAACAGACCTTTAGGACAGTGACCAAGCTCGAAAGTGATAGCAAGACAGGCAATACCAGTGTTGGTTCTTTCTGATGGAGACTTTGGGACATGGTTTAAAATCAAAGGAATGAAATATTTCTGCAATCCACTCCTGTCTGTGAAAGGAACTGCGACACGAAGGTGACGAAGAAACAAAAGAAACTGTTGAGGTGTAATCTGATCTTCCTTGCTCAAAAGGTTCTCAAAAGCACACACTTCTAAAATACCTTTCTTGCAAAAGCTTTCTTGTTCACTCATTGAAATAGACCCAGAAGACAAGAATGTTTTCAGAATGAGATCTGTAACTTTGTTAAAGAGAATGTGAGGCTCTTTAATAATTACATCTGAGATTCCTTTGACATTGTAGTGTTGAATTATTCCTACTCTGAAATGTAGGAAGTGGAGAAGAGAGTCAATCTCCCTATCTTCGATATTGAACTTTGCTGCTAACCTCTTGCATTGATCCATGGATAGAACAGTCTCATTGATGTTCTGTAATTCAAGGCAAAAAAGGAGGAAGCTCACTCGGAACTCGACTGAAAACTCGTCTCTATCTTTGATATATTGATTGATGTCAGAGCGAAGACGTTTAAAACCTGGATCATCTTCACAAGTATTGTCTACCTCATATATTATTTTCATACGGGAACGGTTTGCAAAGCGAATCGAATGGTCGAATTTTCTTTCATGAATCATTTCGTACAAGGCACCATTAATGTTACCAAGAATAGACTGAGCCTCTGAGCCAAGTTTATCAATGTGTGTACCTACTATAAAGACCATAGGCTTGTGACACACAGAAGTACCATCTACCTGAAATACACCTTCTTCAGTGATGTGTATGGCAGATACACTGGTTAGGAATTGAATGAGAGCATCCATTGTAGAAATTGTAGATGTATATTGATTGATTTCTTCTCCATTGGGCAATCTGTACTGGATTGTGTTTTTTGCATAGATATCTACATTAGTTTTCAAGACAAAGATAAAAATGGATGGACCGAAGATTAGAAGGGAAAGGCTCTCTTGAAATTCTATCTGTCCACCAGTGTCTCTGATATAAATTGAACTTTTCCTCTGCAAATCAGCAATATTTTTCACATTGTGTTTGCTAAGCACTTCTCTCACGTGGCACTCAATGTCAGATGCTAATTCATTAGTATCTAACCGTGGATGTTTTTGAGTCATTTTTATATGCAGTGAAAATTCTTCACCAGCAGAATTAGGAATAAACCCTCTGCAACTATTCAGGTGAGAAACCATGGACTCGTCAAAGTCAGTGACACTCCACAAATTGTCCTCGCAGGCGTGAACAGCAATATGTGTGGAGGAGGGGCCTACTTGAACAATTACTATTTTCTCACACATCCCAGTAGAGGAATAATATGCACGAAATGGTCTATTCAGCAGACGATCCAGCAATGACGTCTTTCCAGTTCCAGGAAGTCCCTGCAGGAGAATGTTGGCTATTTTTCGTTTTAAGCTCTCTTTCTCCATTATTGCTGCTGTCACATCACTTGAAAAGACACTCTTCTCTGGAGCTGTGGCACCTCCCTGCAGTAAAAAGTTGGCTATGTTTCGTAAGCTCTCTTCCTCAATTATTGCTGTTGTCAAATCACTTGAAAAGACACTCTTCTCTGGAGCTGTGGCACCTGAATGGTGAAAATTGATCAAAATCTTTCATAATGGTTTACTAATTTGTAACTAGAAGAAAATCCATTGAAAAAAAAAATGGAATAAATATCATACGAAAATTATTAACTTGAAACAATAAAACTTGAGATATTTCCTATATTACAAACACCTTAACAATGTTCCTCCACATAACATCTTCACTTATTTAAATTTCACCCCCAAACCCCCTTTCAAAATTTATATGTTTCCCTTTATGGAATGAATAAGTCAATTAATCAAAATAAACTACAGATAAATTAAAATTATTGCTACTTTAAACATAAACTAAGTGAAGCCTTTTCATTATTAATAACAACAATGTTGTTTTATACAGCCAACAAACATAATTTAAACTTAACCCAGCACTTCGACTTCTTACCAAAAGCAAGAAGTTGAAATGTCAGGTTTAAGTTCCAATATATTATTGGCTATAAAAACAGAAAAACTGTTATTATAATTAGTAAACTTAAAAAAATTGTCAGTTTCAGTAAATCCCTCTATCCAAGAATCCCAGTTATTCACAAAGTTTATAGCCCTTTGACCGATACTGTTCTAACAATCTTCCACTTGCTATCAGAAGTGTCCCCAAAGTGAACCAGTAAAATATTGGCCAAATACTATGGGAGGACTCTGTGTTTAATTGATAACATTCTTGTATTTGGACAGGATAAAAATGAATATAACAACAATAAGCTATAACACTTTCAAACAACTGTGACAGGCCAAGGTCATAAGAAAAGCAGTTTTAACCAACACTCTTTGAAGTTTCTTGATCGAGTAATTGATGAAAACAAGAACCAATTTGAAGAAGACTACTATAAGAAAAGATGGTATCACCCCAAATAATTACTGACCTTCGCACATAGCTAATTTGCTCAGCCACTTGAAGCTTTCTCAGCACTAAAAATGCATGGAATTGGAGCCTAGTTAAAACAAAGCATCCTTAGAAGTTAACCATGTGCTTGCTCTACGCCTAGTATGGCTTTATATGACCCATAGCTGATAAAAATTGGTGGCAGATGCATCATCCTTTAATCTTCACACAGTACTGTTCCTAGAGCACAATTGAGGATGGAGATCAGTAGCCTATGCCTTTCAAGCCAAGTCTAACACTGAATTACACTAAGCTCAGATTGAGGAAGAAACCCTGGTTATTACATGAGCATGTCAGTATAACTATACACGTAGATCATAACATTTCTCATTGAAACTGACCACAAGCTCCATCTTGTCCCATTTGCTGGCTACAACTTAGTCATTTCTCATTTACAATTATGTATGTACCAAGAGTCTACACAGCAGATATTATATTTCAAGCCAAAGTGCTTCATCTGACTTTGTCAAAAACAACATTGTGGGCACACCCACATGTAAGAAAGAAGAGGAAGGAACGTGTGTGTGTGTGTGTGTGTGTGTGAACATTAATTGTCTATGCTGTAGAGTGGGAACAGCAGTTGATTGTGTAGTCATATGTGGTCATGATTTATTTGTGTCAGTTGTGTTAATAGATGTAGGAATGTTGTATACATGTGTGCATGTCTGTAGCAGAGCAGGAACTTCATATCTTTTCGTGCGAGTATTGGGTGGAGTTTGGAGTTCTATAAAAACTCCTGGCTCCACTTGTCATACCAGTCTTGGTTCATGTCACTCAATTCGTTGTGTGTGCATTTTCCTCTAATTAAAGTAATTTAATCTACCTTAAGACCTAACCTGAGGATTGGTCAGCGGTTCGCCGTGGGTAGCTAGAGAGGACCTTGCTTCTGGTGGCAGCAACTATTTTGCTGTCATCAGGTGCAAGCAGCCAAACAGAGTGACAACTCTCCTGAGAAAGCCCACAAACATGGAAAAGTTTGCTACTTTATCTGTTATTGCAAGTCTCCCATGGCCAGTACAAAGAAACTAGAAACATATGTGAGTGGGTCTAGGAAAAGGGACGTTATGGAGCAAACAAAAAAATTGAGTTTTTTATGCTAATAAAAAGCTACAATTTATCTCAACTTGGTGCTAAAATACCGGAGGGTAAAAACTTTTGACGCACAGAGAAACTGGCAGTTGAACTGGGCTGTATTCAGCAAAGCAATTGAACTAGAAATCGAGAAAACATAAATTGAATTTCCACTTTTGGTATAATTAACGTTTCCGTATACTAAACAGCGGACTCTGCATACGCAATTAAATAGTACAGCTGCTTTTTAGCCCTTAACGGCGACTAACGAAGTTTGCATAGAGTTCTTTTTAGCTTTCAAAGCATCTCACGGCCTGTCTTGTCGGAATCCTTGGCTACTCTATTCGCTGTAGCGGTAAACTTTCAGCCAGAGGCTGTAGAGTGCATGCAATAGTCTCAAAGTAGTGCCGTTTTTTTTTTTAGCTGCTTGTTTGAAACTCCGCCCATTCCCCGTATATTGTACTTCGAGAATGAGAGAGAATAAACAGTAGCTTGTCTTTCCACGGCACACTTGGGGTCTTTCACTAAGACCACTAGGAGAAAGAAAGAATTTTTCCGATGACTTACTTCTGGAGCCTATATCTCAATTTCAATTTTTGGCGCCGTAAGGTCCCTTTTTCCAGACCTGCTCACATATATTGAAGCTCAAAAAATGGATAAAACTTGCAAACAATTGGACAATTTGCTACACTATATAATTGGCTAGACAATGACAGGAGTGGCTCTCATTTTTTATACTAATGAACATAAATAGTGATAATTTTCACTAATCACTCATGTTTAGTTGATGTGGATAGCAAAAGTAGCATAGGACCTAAGTATGTTCTCATAATTGTCACAACTTCCAAGAACCCTAAAATGTTGTACAGGCTCATTGCTATGCATATACTCTATATAAATTGAGGTTATTAGTTGAAAAACTTAAACAAAACATATAGATAATCTTCTTCAGCTATACAATAGAAGTGAGAAGTGGCTTGCAGGTGTGGAAGCCACCTTTAGACTTTGAGTAAATGCATTCCTCATTTCTCATGCTTTCGGTTGTGCCAGCTAACAAGAATGAGCTGACAAGTGCAACTAGTTAAACAATAACATACCTTCACAATTTCTTTCTCAGCCTTCTTTTACTCATTAGATGTATACTCTCTCTCTCTTTAACAGGTTTTTTTAAACAATAGAGAATTATAAATATTTGGTCGTCACCAGGAATCGAACCTAGGACCGCTTGCTTAACGCACAAGCACTCTGCCACTGAGTTATGACAACCAGCCGGCAAACAAACACTCCAATTCTGTATTTATACTGATAAGGGGTACTGCTATGCTACAGTCTCACTCTCAACAGACCAACGGAAATTTTCATACTCTGTTAATTTAACACTTCACAACTTTTTCTCATCCTTCTTTTACTCATTAGATGTATTCTTTCTCTTTCACAGCAATATAGAATTTTAAAAAAATTGTGGTCCTGGGTTCAATTCCTGGTGGCGACCAAATATTTTTAATTCTGTATTGTTTAAAAAAAAGTCTGTGAAAGAGAGAGAGAGAATACATCAAATAACATACCTGTTGATTCAACTAGTTCTTATTAAGCATGTAGCTAAGTTGCTCACACATTAAAAAAAAGCTCAAACTTCTATTGTAAATATTGGGCAGGTGTCTTTTAGAATGCAGTGAAAATAATTTGGAAGAAATCTTCAGCTATAAAACCATTGATTGAGATGAGGTTTGTGAGTGTAAGCTGCTTAGCAAATGTTCGTGGCTATATAAAAACATGGCTATATAAAAACTGGTTAGGTTTATTAAAGTAACATTGTATTTCATGAATTTAAACATGGTGGCATTGACTTACGACTTGATGAAGTTACAGTGAATGCAGGTATTCTGTCAATACATTTAAATTTAGGTGGATCACTCCTAGCGGTTACTTTATTCGAATAACTATATTCAGGCGATGAGGGCAGGGTTTCTTCAAACAAAATTTGGAAATCTGATATCAAATTGCTTGCTAGTTGTCCATGCCCTATGATTGGACCGGCCAGAGCCTCAACTAAACGACCCAGTGAAGCTGGCTGCAAACCGTGACCTTTCACCCACTTCATGAGGATTCCATGAAAAGAAAGAATGTTCCGATGACATCTGCATTCTTCTATTACATGTTTTGGCAAATCCAATGCTAGTCCAAGCTTTTCCCACATGTCACTTATTAATGTTAGACACTTTACCAGATGCACAACATCATTATCTTTCAGAATGTAGTTACTCCCCACAGAAGACATCCTTATTTGATTATAATATGTAAATGGAACGATGACTACCTCAGAGTTATGCTGTTACTCCTATCTGTTGTACACTAATAAAACAAAAATGCATCATCATCATCATCAGCACAAAAAAAACAACATTTCAAAGGCATCTTTAATCAAAATGTACACTGCCTTTTTCTTGTTGAAGCTCTATTTAGTGTAGCAAGCAAAATCAATTTCTATCAGTGGACAGCCTAGCCAGACTGTGCACTGTCACGTATAGTGCACAACCTGGCTGCCCCAATGAGTGCATTGGTCAGGTGAACTGTTACTGAGCAGAACATGAATACATTCTAATTACAAACATTCCCTGTTATTACAGCCAATAATATATTAACTAAAGCTTAACATGTCTCAACTGCTAGTTGAAGTTTTACTCATGCAGTGTTTGATAGAGAGGGGGATGGGGACACACACACTGTGACTCTCCCCCCCACCCCTCCCCCAAAGAAAATGTTCTCCTCCCTTTTCCCCACCTACAAATGCAGCTTCTTATATGAGGTATAATTTAATGTATTGGAATTGAATGGTTGACAAAAATGTTTTCTACAGTTACAACTGAGTGCTATGGTTTTGCTGTTTAATGACATCCAAATATTCATATGGGCAGTGGGTAAAGGGGTCTGGATAGAAATTAGATTTGCCCATAATTTTCACTGTTAAAAAGCACTAAATAGTCTTGTGAGATAATTTGTTTTTCAGTTAATCCATTTATAAACTGCTGCATGTGTATACATTTCCAAGTTATAACCAAATGCTTCCTCGCCTTCTGTATCAAACCCTGCCATGGATCATAAAGTAAACAACATAGGGTTATAGTATAAATTTATTTACTGTGAATAACAGAATCATTGAAATAATTCTGATGAATCAATTATCATGCACATGCATTTCTTTCATTCGAAAAACAGGAAAGGCCAAATTGCAGCTACTAAATGATCTATGCTAGCCCTATCTATAAGCCTAATCTATCACAGCAATGTGATGTAAAAACAGGGATTCAGAGTTCCCAAGAAAGAATGGAACAAGGAAAATTACAATTGTTCGGAAACATGAAAGCCATTTCTTTTTCTTTATGCAGACCCTAAATCTCCATTTCTAATAAGGTATTTTCTATTTAATGCACATCATAACAAAGCTTCAACATGTTGCAAGTATGTGTCAAAACAATTCACTTCTATCCACCTACCTAGCACTCTCCTTAGTATTCTTCATTGCATACTGACCGCTAAGAGAAGACAAAGCAAAATTATCATTCACTATTAGGCAACGCCCTATTCAGCATGAGGGCGTGGTACCATTGTGCAACGCATGAGCTGCATTAAAAATGTCATTATTAGTGGAAATTTCACTAAGTTTCTTACTGAATTGTAGGGGGGGGGGGGGGGGGGGGGGGGGGGTGGGGGACACCCTGAATGTCGTGGCCTGTCAGTATTTAGATATTTAGTTGTTTTTATTCGTTGTTGCCAATTATTTGGTTTGATATCGCCAGTTTGAGATAAAACGTTATAACCGCCACATGTGGAAATCACTGCATAAAACCCCAAAGAATTTTTTTTCATACCGGTAGGCTTGGCTGGGCTGTAGACTTGCTACCCTCACAGGGGCGGATCCAGGGGGGGGCCCAGGCCCCCCCCCCCCTCCCTTACACACACACCACACACACCGACATGTGATACACACAAGGCACAAACATGTAATACAGCCAGCATTTAATACTTCTTTCTGTGGTTAGTGTACTTCGTTTACACCATGACCACTTACCCATGCTTGTGCTGGCATTCTACTAACATTGCCTTATGATAGCAAGATTGCCAGTTTGTAATGTGAAAATGTCAAAGAGAGTTCAGTCTAAAGATCCAATTCAGAGCTCGACCTGTGGCAGCACAATGGAAAGCTGACTCTGAATTAGCTGTAAGCCTTTGTACTCCAGAGAAAAGCCTAGTACATGCAGATTGTGATTTCTTTCCCAATATTCACACTCTTTTATGTATAATGGGCACATTGCCAGTTACAAGCTGTGAATGTGAACGTTCCATCAGCATGCTCAAATTGATCAAGACTTTACTGAGGAGGAGTATGGGACAAGACCGTCTTAATGGATTGGCAATGCTATATTACCACCGTGACATTGAAATTACTTCAGAGGAAGTGGTGGATGAATTCTCATCCAAGACGGATGGTATTATGACTATATAACTTGCTTCAATAAATTCTTGACTAATTCTTTATTGTTGTCAGCGAGTGTAATTTTTTTCGTGTATGTAACAAATTGAAATATTCAGAAAGAAACCAAAAAAAATTAATTAGTGGGTGTGATAAAATGGGTGTGGTCAAGTTTCCACTTAACTTTCGGCCCCCCCCCCCCCCCCCCCCCCCCCCCCTCTATAATGCTGCATCCGCCCCTGCCTCAATCTACAGCCCAGGGCACTCACGACTAATCCATGGGTGAATCCTAAATAGAGAGTACTATCATACTCTCTGATAGTTAATTTCTAATCAAGAACTACCTCTTGCATGCCACACACACTGCACATCTCAACCCTATAAGATACATACATATCAGACTTACTGAAGTCTGACATTTTATACATACGCTAGCCAACTGGCTGTCAGCTACTGACACATTAACTAATAAAGTCTCACCTTTTCTTCCAGTAAGTCGAGCGGCCGATGTAGTTCACAGCGGGGCGGATTCAGAGGTCGGGTAAAATGCCAGGCCTAGCCACAAATCGTAACTCCCGCACAATGTATGTGTTCATAACATCATAAAATTCAGCTCGAACAAATCCGTCAGCCTACTCAACGATTCTTTACCTTACACCAGATGTAACGGAAAGGTAAAAGCAAAAAGATCGTCAAGAGAGCAAATTAAATACAACTCTTTCAATACGTTGTATCTTGCTGTATTTGTTGGAACATAAGTAAATATTTTGCAAGTCACGTCTGTGGAAGTGGTCAGTGCCCCACCTCCCTTATACCTGAATTTCTACCGCAATATGGAAGTGCAGATGGATTCCTTTTTTTTTTTTAGCTGGTGACAAAGGCGTATTTGGAAATACGGTCTGTTTTGCGTGTCTTCCTTTCCTTACTCAAACTAGCCATGCTTGCTAAACCTATTTGTGAAAGGTGGCTTGCACGTACAGGAATTTCTACTTGCTATTTGTGCAGTAGACTGATACTCAAACGAGCCATGCTTGCTATGAAAGGGTGGCTGACTGTGTAACGCCAAATCGGGTCCTACCCAAAATCGGTCCCCCGGACTGAAATTGGCTGCTAAAAACGAAAGACGTTATGTGCAGAACGGCTGACCCTCACCTTTGACCTCACGCGATGTCTTTGCGCGTGCTCTTGTTGCTAGCTTTCACCTTCGACCTTTGTGGAAAGTTGTCCTTGGTGACCCTGCAAGATTGATTTAGGAGGTGGTTCGTTTGGTTGGTTGCTCGTTGTTGGCTAGGCTGCATTTGTGCTACCTGTGAGTGATGATAAAGGAGAAGAGGACTGCAACGGCAGGAATTCACTTATGCTATGCGATAACAAGTAAGTGTACTAAATACTGTGATGTATGAGTAATAGCACGGGTAACAGAAATTGAAAGTACAGGTTACCCGTGCTATCACTCGCTAATAGTAGGCCATCTTTTTTTGTAATCATTTGCACTTGTAGCTACACTGTATCAGTCACTCACTATCTTTGTATTTCAGGATTAGATTCCTCTGGAATTTCGGTTTCAGCCTATGGCTCCTCTTAAAACGTTGAAAATTTTCCGTCAAATATGGGTTGAACTTCTGTGGTACAGAATGACATTGTCTCCAACTAGAATCTCTCCAACTGTACGGTTCCAAGGTTAATACTGCATGCGTGCACACTTATTCGTATTATTTCACTTAGCTACTGTGGTATTTCACTTAGTTTCCACTTAGTTACCGTGCTATTTCACTTAGTTACGTGCTATTTCACTTAGTTACGTGCTATTTCACTTAGTTACACACTATTTCACTTTCTCTGTGCGACTTCAATTGAAGAGTGATTTTCCCACACATTTTTGAATGGGCAATTTACGTGCCGTACTATTAAATTTAGAAATTGTTGTGACAATACGCCATCTGACAAGGAATAGTCTGAGAAATCATTAACATGAACAAACTCAAAACCTGTTTCATTTTTGTTTTCTTCATATACATGTTCCATATCATCGTCAGGAGTGGCAGTAAACACTCGGCCACTGTAACTAATGAAATGCCCCCACCCCCCACCTCCTTAGTACTTTAGTGAGATTGTGTTGTTGTTTTTTCCCATTAGTGTACTGGCAATTTTTAGTTAACAGTGGTATACATGATGACAGTGGCTAAGGTGTAAGGCTAAGTAGGAAAAATAAATAATACAAAAAAAAAAAAAAGTGTGTGGGGGGAAATTTTTATTCTAAGTCTTGACACAGAATTACATCTTATAAGGTGTATTGCATGATTAACTTTTTAATGTCTATTGCCCCCCCATTCACATTGTCTAACTTAGCTCCCCCTTGGGTGACAAGCCGGAAGAGCCCTAATGATGATAGGGATAATAGGGTGTTGAACTTGTCTACAATCAGTATGGGTCATGAGATCCTCAGAAGTGTGTCTAAGAGTTGGCCAGAGATATATTTATCGTATTGACAGTGGTTAGTGTGCAGCAGTTCAATATGATGGGATTTCTTGGATAATATTTATTTGACTAGGTATAAACATACTTGATTATTAAAGTTCAATGTTGTTTTTTTTAATAGCAGCCTAAATGTTTGATTAATAAAAACATTTAGGTATGACTAGTGGTTTGAACTTTAATAATCAAGTATGAATATGATGGGATGGAAGTCAACGGCTTCTATATTGATATCTGAACACAGCTGATGTCTTTTATAGTAGGCATTCACTATGTATATAGAAATTTGTAAGTAAGTAGCTGCAGCCAACAACTCCACATTATTTCTCAAGAAGTCTGGTCGAAGCATTTATTTGAAGTGAGAATTCATATCAGGTGGATTTATTGAAGTTAAATGGGGAACAAAAACAATTGCAGCCCCATTTAATGCAGCCACGGAAGTCGATCACTTTAAAGAATCATAAAAAATACAATATTAAAGCTATATGTAACATACGGTAATCAAAAGACGTCTAAAAGACTGCTCATTCTGACAATGGCAAAACCTTCTTTTGCTATGTAACCTTTACCAATTTTTTGTACCATTCGATCAGGAGTTTACGGCTTCTTGTTCTACAACCTTTGAGGCTATTAAAAGCTTCTGGCGAATTTAGCGATGTTAGAGAATAAGAAAGTAAGGACAGATAGTTAGCTACCTGTGCAGCCATTTTCCTTAGGGTTAGAACTGTAGAAAGTAATGATGGAGCCTCAGGGAAGCCAGTATAATCAAGCAGTACTAAGTCCAGTAGCAATAGATGTCTACTTAATACAGGTATTAGTAGGAAGGGGTGATGAATCTGTAATGATAGAAAGAGTACTAGGAGTGTGAGAGCAGCAAGCAAGAGGTTTGATTCAGTTTATTTGAATGTTAGAAGTGAATGTCATACTATTCTGTGTTGAAACCACTTTATTTACCTGTATAAAGTTGGGTTTTTTCTATAGCCTTACTTTATACATTAAAATACATGTATGATGGGAAGAGAAATGTATTTTATTTTATCACTTTTAAAAAGTCACTGATGAAGGCTCCATGGAGCCAAAACATTTGAACTATTATTACAGATACTACAGAAATTAAAAATAAATATATTTTAGTATGAAGCTGTATATTTTTATGTAGTAATAATGAATCTTTATGTAATATACTTAATTAAGTTATTTTACCATCACTTCATCCTTGGTCGTAACTTGTGATACCTAATTTTTTAATCAGTGAATGAGTAGTGATCTAAACTAAATCCTGTCATTCATTAGTAGTGTATGCCTGTGTGTGTGCAACTAGTTTCCTGTGTAGGAATGTTTCTTCTATAATATATAGAGCTGACGTTTCTTCCCTGTCACTAACCTCTAAAATTAATGTTGTTGTGGTTTTTTACCACACTGTCTTGACCGTTCCATTTCTGCATTATACCACAGTATGTGTTCATGCATGCCTCTACCTCTTGTTGTGTTACAACTGACTCCAATCTAGAGATCCAGAACCGCCGTGTTAGTGAATATTTTTAAGAGACTATACCTCTCAGCTAGAGTTTGTAAAACTGTTTCTAACAATTTCTTGGTGGGATTAGCTTGCAGAGTATAAGTTTAATTTCATGATTGCATTTATTCACTTCAATGTGTTTTCTTTTTGTATTGCTTTTCCTTGTAGTGGGATGGAGTGGGTGAAGCTGCTTTCGATGTCTCTGTGACTTAGACTAGCTGTGAATGATGGCTCAAGAAGTGTCAACATTTTGATTATAGAGTTACCTGACATTGCTGAAGTGATGGCAAGGTGAGTGTTCTCTAGAGTTTGTTTGTAATAAGGAAGTATTGATTCCAATAGGTCTACATTGCTAGAAGGTATCACCAACACTCGGAGCAATTAGTGGCTCCGGCTAGCTTGCTGTGGTCACCTAGGACACAAGTGTTTGTGTGACAATAAATATACCATGCAAATGTGTACGTCAAGTTATGTAATCAGATGTCACTGTATATGAGACCTGTACTATCGCAAGATGTTGACAGTCTTAGTGAGTAGTCATACTCTGGCAATCTCTGGCAATTTTCTGAAGGCCGATCTTACACAATATAGCCTGTGATTTCCCCCTAAGTGAATCTGTGCCTCCCAAAAAATTGCTGATTTAATTCCTGGGACTGTTCTGTTGGAAGATGTCTATTATTTCAGCTAACTTTATTTTGTGTAATCTATGACTTTCAGTGGCATTGGCATCAGCAGTGTCTAGTTCAGTTCTAGTTAGGAGGTTATACCTCCATGTATTCTACATAGCAATGAGTCTATATGTAGGATAATAAGTTCTGTTCTGTTAGTCAGTTTTGTCATTTAGTTGTTATGAGTTTCATATCACTAAATTACCAGCTGTAGCTGTACCAAGTAGAACGCTTGGTTTCCCTCAGTTGAAACATCTCTAAAAATATTCCAGTCTGCGGAACGTTTTAGTTATTTTAGAACCTTTTAACCCTTTCGTTCCGGATCCCGCTTTAAAGCGGGGTGAGACCGGTTGGTTTCTCCGAATTTTTAAAAATAGTTACTTTATAGCTAGAACGTTCAGATTGCATACACAGGTGCCCAATGCATTGGAGAAGCATCTAAAATAGCTTTCAGCCAGGACTGCTTCGACAGTACCTCACAGCAGTTGCTTTTATTTCTTCCTCGGCAAAAAAAAAAAACATCGGTTCTCCGTCGAATTTTAAAAAAAGTTACCTTCTTCACAGCAGCTTCATTTATGGATCCATTCATCTCCAGAGCTTTGTAGAAGCAGCAAAAAATTGCTTGAGCTCAGTAGCCTTCCATAACACATTGAAACAACCGCTTCTTTGCCGACCAAGACTTTGCGGTTGGACTTACTGTCTTCTCCATTTTTTATAAAATCGCCAGTTCAACTGGGGGCCTCCCTATTACGTACAGTCTTAGGTAATGCTTATTACATCATAGGAAAAAAGTGAGCGTGTCGTGTGACCCCGGTAACTATGCAAAAAAAATTTTTTTTCAAAGTCATTTTTTGGAAGATGGCGTCTACAAGTTACAATGCGGTGCAAGTTTTAGACTTGCTTGATGCTGACTCTAGCGACTCAGGATCAAGCGGAGAGAAGGGAGACGACATCTAGGGCTATAGGAGGCCCTGTATCAGGGTTGGTGGACCAGACCCCGTCAACTCTGATACTGAAAATGGGAGTCAAGAAGATGATCGAGGTAAGCTTGTCTTTCTCTTGAAAAATAGCAAGCTTCTGTTGTGGAAAGGACTCATTTATAGCTATATTGAGATAGAGTAAGCTGTTTAGCTATAATATATATATATATATTATTGAGTTTTGAGATTTGAAAGTGGCTTGTGGTTTTTGAACAATTTCAAATTTTCAAAAAAATTTAAATTTTTTTTTACCACATATACTACTAGGACCAGATGTGAATGCAGTCACCGACCCGATTACGCAGATGAGGGGACAGGAGCAGAGTCTTCCAGTGATGAAGGAGAGGATACCGGACCTGAGTCTTCCAATGATGAAACACGAATAGGCAGCAAGTTCCAGTGATGAAGAAGAGGAAGTGGCTCCTCCTGCTCCGAGTTCTGGACGTCCTCGCAGTCGGAGAAGGCGGGAATTGAAAGAACAAGAGTCGGGTGGATGAGGTAGGGGGAGAGTGGAAGAAAGATGACAACACACCCATTGATATTCCATAATCTTTTGTGTAAAGGACCACAGACTTTGATATTTGTGGCTGCTCCCCCCCCCCTCCCCCTCCCTGAACATCCCAAAAGTTGTAATATGTATTGTTATTGTCGTTGTCGTTGTCTGTGTTTTTGTGGTGTTGTAGTGGAGCTTCACACTCGATGTATATGTGTGTGCGTGGAGTTGAAATGTTATTCTGGCGCTTCCAGATCTAACCGGGGAGGGAACGAACTCGGGGGGGGGGGGTCTTTTCCAATCGGGGCTACTATGCCCATGTAAGTTGAATTTCATGTATGTGTGTGTGTGTACACCAGTCAATTTATATTATACATTTATTTTTATGATCTGTATTCACCTGTATCTTCTTTTTTCTAGTGTGTGTGTATGTGTGTGTGTGCATTTGTGGAATGAGAGAGAGCATCCGTGGACAAACAGTATGTGGCACTTCCGTATACAACTTGGGAGGGAACTCTGGATCTTTTTGGAACGTGACTACTATGCCCATGTAAGTTGAATTTCATGTGTGTGTGTGTGTGTGTGTACACCAGTCAATTTATGTATAATAAAATATACATTTATTTTTATGATCTGTATTCACCTGTAGCTTCTTTTTTCTTGTGTGTGTGTGTGTGTATGTGTGTGCGTGCATTTGTGGAAAGAGAGAGAGCAACCATGAACAAACAGTATGTGGCGTTTCCGGATCCAACCTGAGAGAGAACGAACTCGGTGGTCTTTTTCGGTCTGTGACATCATCCACGCCGGGTAAGTTGAATTTCATCATTTTTTCAACTTACTGATATTTGGGTGTCCAGCTAGGGCTGGGGGGGGG
>WLWD01004882.1_pt1 | contig 39173 bp, 26 predicted proteins | sample 6712731 | NCBI WGS metagenome assembly WLWD01 (sample SAMN12718690, study PRJNA576275) | sponge metagenome | isolation source: marine sponge | host: Mycale hentscheli | place: New Zealand: South Island, Marlborough, Capsize Point | collected 2014-11-01
CATACATATGTGACAGTACTTGGGAAAAGGGACCAATTACGTAAAATAAAAAATGTACAGTAGAGCCCAAACACCGACAAAAATTTTTTGTTGTTGTTTTCTTTTTATTGGCCCACAGGTATCTCCTACCCTTTAGCTACAGTGACACCAAATTTGAGTGGCTGAAACCGTTGTTAAAGGTCCGAGCGCCCCGTTTAAACACAGTCACCTTTTACTCTCTATTTTGACCTTCCGTGCGTGCACGGAAATCCAACCCGCGAGTAATTGAAAATCGTGGGCGAATTCAATTTGTTGCCTAGCAACAAATTATCCCTACCTGGATAATCGCGGGTAAATTCTTACAAGTTTTTTTTATAGCATTGCGGCAACAGAATAGAAATAATAAATGTGAATAATCAAGCTATATAGGTTGATGCTGCTATTTATGGAGTCTTGTAGTTGGAGTCTGCCGACCTGGAGACTCCTGGGACTATTTTTGTGAAGACACTAGAAGAATCAGCAAGTCTCTGACTGGACAAAGGTTTCAGTGATGATGAGGACTTCTGTCACACCGCAACAAGAGAAGGCAATACATTTTGAAAGTCCATCATTTTTGTTCATTGATTTAAAGAGATTCCTATTGTTCATTTGTTCCAAAACAGGCAACAAGCTGGCTGCAAGACAAATATAATCCTAAACTTAGCTAGCCAGTGAACTAACAAACCAAGCTAGTTGATCATTTCTAAAAGAGTGACTGTATTATAGTTACCATGACTTACTGTAACTATCAAACTGTTGGAAACAGAAGAAAAAAAAGAAGCACAAAACGGCCTGTAAAATTATGTCTATACGCATCTAGTGCTATTTACAGCCATACCTGTCCAGTACTCTTACACAATGTAGGGTCAAAACTGAGTAAGGCTCCCCCATCAATGAAGTAAGCGGCCCCAACTATAACTTACTGCCTTTCAGCTGATCGCCACCATTTTCCAAGCATAAGACAGTCTTACGTAACCCGGACTTCCGGTTAGATTACGGAATTCAACGTTAACTCCGCGAGCAATTGAATAAGAAGTTTTAATTGCAGTTTTCTCGAAATAACTGTGCTCAAGTTGGTCAGATTGCCGCTCGTATATTTAGTAAACTAAGCAGCGCCTGCCTATAAACTTGGTATCAAAATACTCCATAAGAAGTGCTCTACACAGTGGTATGAATAACTCATTTTTCAATTTTTAACGCAATTGGTCCCTTTTCCCAAGTACTGTCACATATGGTGAACAGGAAAGATTATAACGGTAATGCAGTCGAACGAAACAGCCGTTTTTTACCACCGTTTTTCCCCCCGTCTTTTAATCGTGCGATGGCCGTTCTACAGAACAGAATTTGGAATTATATTTTGTCTTCTACTGTGTTAAAAGTTGCGCACCTTCTTTTTTCTTATGAAATCAAGAATATCCTTGAGGAAATACTTCAAGAAAGGCGACCAAGGTGATGTGGTTAACCTGACAAAACCACTTGACCTAATCTTAGTGACAAGGAATTAGAGTCTGCTAGTGATAAATAAAGCAGCTTGAATCTATTTCAGTCAAGAAGAGCAGGAGGGGTAAGTATAATGCCTATGATGACCCCAAAAGAAGAGCCGAAATAGGAAAGAAAAGGAGGTATGATAAATTAGAAGTAAGTTATCTGCCAAAAAAGCCCAAGGATGGCCACTGGCGCCTGGTGAGCTGCTCATGATTATATTGAAGCCATGAGGACTGGTTGGTGGCGTGATTAACACATACTTGCTGCTGATGAGGGAATAATTGCAAATCGAGATCTAAGTGTTTATTTTAATTTTAATATAATATTATCATTGTTTCCAGAAAATGTAAAAGACATGGTACTTCAAGTCCTGTCTGTGGTAGATATGTAAGTGGAATATCGTCTCAGCCCAGCTGCAATGAATAGTATTGCCATTTTTCCACAAAAAAAAGTGAAGAAGCAAATTGTCTGGTATCAGTTGGGTTTGACCACTTCAGACCTGGCTTACCAAAACTGGGATTACTCAGAAAGAAATTCCATGGGGTCAAATTATACTTGAGTAAGTGTTCAATTGTCATTTCCACTTTGTGATTAAAACTTGCATGCCATTATTTCTCTCTAAGGTCAAAAATATTTTCAAGGCTTCAAAGAAAAAACGGCGTGAAACAGTCCACACAATGGGTGCAAATCTATAGATTGTGCAAATTCATACAAAGTGAAGAACATATATAAAATCATTGCTTAATTTAGACAATTATAGTTCAGGCACTAAACTATACTCCATTAGATTTAACTACATGTACATAGTGACATACAGGTATAAACATATGTATCTTATCCCTCACCCCCACCCCCACCCGAATAAAGAAATAAACGCTATAAATCAGTGTACAGCAGCTTTAATATTTGCTTGAATAATTGAACAACCATTTAGTATTCAATATTCCAACCGATGATCATATTCAAACGTATCTGTCTATGATAACTGAAAGAATAGTAGTAAACAACTTTATTGTAAACAACAACACTCAATACTCACCACACCATGCAGTTCCATAATCCGTTGATCGTTATTTAAATGTACTGATCCAGTGTTCTTGAACATCTCTAAAAATACACATTACCAAAAGCACACAATTTGTAACATTTTAACTCAAGTACTTGTGTATAACTTGCTAAATAGAGTAAAAATGGCACGTCAGACACACAATAAGAGACACCATTTGCCTATCATTTTCTTGGCTCACAAATTACCCAATCAACCATCAAATTAAATTAAAAAGAAAAGTGAATATACTAAGAATTCCATAAGCATCAGGCTTAAATTATTATGAAATTATGCATGTGACCAAACACTTATCAGAGTGAAGTATACACATGTGCATCAAAGTAGTAAGGGTTTTTAAATGGGTGTGGCTAAATAAAGCACATTGTATATACAACATTATCACACAAGAACAACTAAACTACCAATACTTTTATACTCTGATGAATAATCTGTGTTGCTGAATGCAGGTCAGAATTGTATTCACAATAAATGTGATACAACATACTATGAGTAACTTTTTCGTACTAAAAGTAAGATATTATTATATAAGTGAGTTGGCAATAATGGGTCACCTCCTTGTGGATAATATCATGCATATACATGATCCTGAATATAACCCTGAAATGCTGAACTCTTACAAGAGCAAATTACAGAAATAACCTTATGCTTCTCTGTGTTTCTACCTCCAATGCTGAAAAGAGCATGTGTGTGTTCACCATCAAAAGCACACACATCAAAACAGTTGTAATATTGAACACAAGAATAGTGTCTCTTCTTGGTATATTTAATCATAAAAAAAAAACAAGATTTATTTAAAAACTTACTTTTAAATACACAAAACAATATCCACCATAACGAGGTCAGAATGAAACTAATGAGACCAAATGCCAATGCTGTATAGATGAGACCATCCCTGTGTCCTTGCCACGTCCTGTCACATGTATCTGTATCTATAATAATAAAATTGGTGATAAATAACAACTGATCACAACTTATGTGCTCTAAAGTTATCGCACAATAGTGAGTGAACCAACACATGTACAGTAGAAGTCAAAATAACGTGCCGGGTTTTGCACTGTAGAACGGGCGTTACTGCGCAACCGTTTCCAAAAAACGCCAATGAAACGGTAAGCATTGCACCGTAGCACGGACGTAAAACGGGCGTTCCACTTAATTGTAATTGCCTTCTCCCGTCTTTCCGCAACGGTTAAACCGTTTGTTAATTATTCCGCGCATTGATTGTTAACAATCCCCGTTTAGGAATGCATTTAAGAGGGAGCTTGCAGCAAGAAGTCCAGTCATAGTGCACAAGATAGTTTGCTCGAGTTTTAAAGGAATTACCTGTCCTAGATAATTTGGAGGCTTCCAGTGAGTTACATTTGAGTTTAGAGAAATATTTTCCTTTCACTTAGTAAACGTAAAAAAAAATTTATGAAGTTACTTTATGATAGATCAGACTATTACCATTATAGCTTCTTCTTTTTCTTCTTTTTTTTATAAAGCTTAAGCTTAGAATTGTTGGATGAAAGTTTTTCCCCTTTTCCAGACTGGTATTGCAGGTAAGCAGTCTTCACAAAGTCAAGAGTTCAATCAAGTGGGAGGAGCAGGAAGCTTTTCCCCAACTTTCTGCACTCTCCCACCCACCCCCCATATATTTGTATACTGTTGTGTGCCATATGCTGTTGAGGCTGATCCCAAAATGTACAACATTTAGTTCATAATTTTAAGCTAATTACTCTCAATGATAAAAAAAAAAACAACTCGGTATATTATTTAAAGTGATAAATTTGCCACTAAACAAATTAAACCTCAACTATTCTGATTAAAATTGATTTATTATGGGATGAATTGTGTGGATTTGACTGTAGAAAACTCTATAAAGGTGTCGCTGTGGTTGATAGTGTCACTGTATTGGATGGTGTCGCTGCTGTGGATGGTGTCGCTGCTGTGGATGGTATCGCTGCTGTGGATGGTGTCGCTGCTGCGGATGGTGTCGCTGCTGTGGATGGTGTCGCTGCAGTGGATGGTGTCGCTGCTGTGGATGTGTGGATGGCGTTTGTAAACAGTATGGCTACTGTGGATGGTGTCGCTGCTGTGGATGTGTGGATGGCGTTTGTAGACAGTATGGCTGCTATTACTGACACAGTTGCTGATGTAACTGACTTTATTGATGTATTAGAACGTATTGTAATATAGTGAGGTCGGGGTGGTAGACTGGGAAACTTTACGAAAAAGTGGAAATGAGCAGCCAAGTTGTGAAGTTAAACTTGGATTGTCCAGAATTAGATAAGAGAGGTCACAGTTGCAGCCTAGGATTTAATAGTTTGGGATAGGGATATAGAAATTATATAACTAACAATGCCTATGATTATTATGTTTCTGTTATTGTTTATAGTGTACCTAACTCAAGTGACAAGTACTGCCCTTATTTGGTCATATCACCAATGGGTTTGTGGTAATAACACCACCCCCTCACAATGAAGCAGCTGACTAATCTAAAACCAAAGGGTGCTTAGGCCTGATACATAAAAAAAAATATTTTGGCATTTAGTAATTAACTATAGCCTTCATGATATTTGAATACTAACAAATGACAGAGTTATGATTAAGAGTGATACAAAACTATCATAAAGAATTGCATTGGTTTTAATATTGTTCTTATTGAAAAGATAAACCACAGGACAGTTCGCTGTGTGATTCTTCTGGAACTGTACTCTTTTCAGTCAAGCGATGTCATGAAATCCAGTTTCAGCTTCACAACTGATGTTGGATAGCTTAATTATTCACAGTTCTGTTCATCTGACAGTTTGAGCTTCCTATGAAATGTTTTGTTTTTATTATTGTTGTTGTTGTTAATATTATCATTATTAATACTAATAAAATTTTACTGCTCTTGTTAAAATGATTATGCTATACTGCTGTTTGATGAGCTGCAGCAAGTTCGTCACGACAAGCTATAGATCACACTTATGTTGGTTAGCAATGGTACACAAAACTTTTCTATCAAATAATTAATATTATTACTACTACGAGTACTACTACTAGCTACTTGTTCTTGGTGTTGTTGCTGCCAACTAGGAATGCAGCTTTACTGAATGTCCATCCTGAAAACCTTAATAGCAAGATAAAGGAAGAGGGCCCTTGCTCATGCAACTAACTAGCAGTGGTCTTCATTTTTAAAAGACTCCTATAACTTTCCTCATTATTTTACTTTTCTACCCACTCCAGAATGTCTCAGTGATCCTGGTGCAGTTAAAAAAAAAAAAAAAACAATATTATAAAGATACAATTAAAAAAGGCTTTTTTTTTCCTTTTAGCCAATAGGGTATTACTTCTGTGTTACTTGTGACAAGGAAAATAACCAAAAACCTCCTGATTAATCTTGCACTAAATGCAGCATCTTCCTTACTCAGTATTTTCTTGATGGTGAAGTTTTTGACTGCAAGAAATTCCAGGGTCCAGGCGAGAGGCTCCCGGCGCGGATAAAGTTAAATGTGCGCGTCAATTTCTACCGTACCGCATGAACGGTCCAACCGTTTACTTTACCGTTTTAAGCAGAAATGGTGCGACGTTTCCTACAAACGTTACGGCTGTAGTACGTTCGCACGTTTGACAAAAAACGGGTAAACTACAGTAACGGTTTTACCGTACTACGCCCGTTGCGGTGCGAAAACCGGCACGTTATTTTGAGGCCTACTGTATATGTGAGTAAAAAGCAAAAGGAGAGCTCATAAGCTTTTACACTCTAACCTCTCTTATCCGGACAGTGTGGGGCCAAGGGGCGTCCATAACTAAGAAATGTCCGTAACTCAGAAATACGCATTCAAATATCATTTGCTGTAGCTTAAGAACTGTCCAGAGTCTAACCTCACTAACTTTCCTTTCTTAATTTCCGCTATCATGCTTTCTTGCTAGAGTTAAAATACTATACTTGCATTTAAGTGCCGCGACCTTTCTTCCGTCCCCTCTAGTCGTTAAGTTCTAGAAGAACTAGTGGGCCCACTGAACTAGCTAGCAGTGATGCTGCCTGTCAACGAGTTCTATGAAGAACAAGCAGTAGATGTACTAACTGCCTCTTGATTTCCATGTTCTATCTCTTCAACACCGCAATCAAATTCTCAAAGTAACACATGAAAAATTTACACAATTGTATTCATTGATTTTTTGGATTGGTAGTTGATTAACCGTCAGTCACTGGTGTCCGGTAGACAGAGGTGTCCATAACTTAGATGAAGGGATAAGAGAGGTTTGAGTGTATTAGTAAAAAAAATATTGTGTTTCGCACCTCTAATTCCTTGAAATTCAATTAAAAAGTTTAGCTGCTAACTAAGGCACACTTTACTTCTCACCCCAGCTCTTAATGGCACAATGAATTCCAATCGTACTTGTCATTTATGGAGCTAAAGGAGTAGCACTTCTTATAGTCTACTCTGCATTGTTCAGTGGTAAAATATACAAGCGTTCAAGTATTCTCATCTACTAAACAATTTCAGTTCTACATATGTACATGTATTACTATAAATGTGGGCAACATCACCTTCCTGAGGAGCCACCACTGCAGCTGTAGCAATCCATAATACAGCAGCAATGAGTACAATGATGAAACTCAATATCCCAAATACAAAAATGATAATTCCTGCATAAAATATATTTTTAGTAACTTGCATGTATATACTTCCCTTCACACAACACTTACTTATCTTATCAGACAGTTCATTCCTGACAGCCAAGACAACAGCTGCAATGATTAGACCAATGGAGGACACTACCCATAGCACAAGTCCAATGACCATAGCAGCAACATTCCCTCTAGTGAGTTTAGCAGCATCTAAATAAATATTACAAGAGGTAATAATAATAATAATAATAATAATAATAATAATAATAATAATAATAATAACAACAACAACAAAAACAACAACAACAATAATAATAATAATTGGTGAGCGAGCGAGACAATATACCAGGGCAAAATATTGAGAATTGGGGATATTTGTTTGTTCATATATATATATGTATGGAGGTACGTATTTCTTTTCATCTTTTCATGTTGTTGTGTACGCATGGTGGTCGACCCCGTTCCTATATTCCAATGAAACAGAATTCCTTTGGATTATCAATCTTTACCCATATCATCACCAATAGTTTACCCCTATGAATTAAGTTGCATCTGACATATGTATCTGATTTTTTTGTGGATACAGTTAAGTTGTACAAACTTAGGAGTTCATTTTCAATTTGAATTAGCGGTGGTTGTTAAGTTAACTTAATTTATATGCTGTTTGTCATAGTTTGGACCTACGCAATAGTATTGTTCTTGAAAATCCATTATCTAATAGTGGAGTAAGTCTTGTGTTGATATATCCAGTGAGCAAGTGTGTGTGCGTGAAAGTTAGAGTGTTACAGCTACTGTTTAGCTAAAGAATAACACGACATAAACATTAACCACCAAATAAACATATTAGCTGCTTTTACACAGCTTTCTTGGCTACTGCATGGTAAGCAAGTCACAATTTAGGGTAAGACTATAAAATATGCCGTAATTCCTCAGAAATTCATATTGTTTTTAGTTTTCTTTGGCTTTGAATTGGAATAGTTGCGGAGGGTTATTACTATGGCATTGATACCTCTTACCATATGTCATTTAAAAACACCTTTTTCAAATAGCTGGAGTGATTGTTGTCAGGAATACAGGTCATTTAGATGAAGCTTTTATAACTATTTTTAGGACTAATTAGACAGAATGATGCCTTCTAAAACTAGGTGAACGTGATCTAAGACATTAACTTCAGGCAAACTAAAAGAATGTAGCTTTATTGTTACTTTTGATAAAGATTTCCTGATGACAAAAATCAACTTTTATCAGATTCTACCCTGTTTGAATTACTTGTGCACAAATGGTGAACAAGCCTACCTAGTTAGGTTACATAAAACTACAGAATTGTGATTAATTTTAACTTCTAATATTCCAGCTACTAAAATTTCCGTCAAGTTTTAAAATTACGTATATACGGTAAAGAAATTTTAATGTCATAGTAACCACTTGCCCCTGCTGTTTGACTTCATAAAAAAAAAATAAAAATAAAAATTAACAGCAGGAATTTATAAGGAATTACCGCACAGGTTTGAACCTAACCCTATATTAACCCTTTCCATACCGACTTTCTTTAACACTTCGGGCGTCTTTTAGAATTCGAATTTGATTTTTTAATTAAAGCAACCGCAAAAATCCACAAACAAACTGCCAGGCTTATAAAGTAGGTAGCTTAATCATAGAAATAATGATTTAATAATGATTTAATGATTTAATAAGTTAACGAGGGTCCTAATAGTAATCTCCCTTCCCCTCAGCTACCACTGCTCTCCTACAAACAGTATCTTGGAACAAATACTTTGACCACTACTGCACTGTTCTATGCAAACTGTGATATTTGTAGATACCCGGCCATCCTGCAAGATTGTGCTCACTGATGATAGAGAAAATGTCCATAAGAGTTGTGCATTTCAACGTGTATTTCAAGTGTGGAACTTGAAATGCACAAAGAAACACTTTAGTGAGGACAAGAAAAAATACTGCGCATGCATTAAATGGTGGTTATTTCGGTCATTTCTTTTGGCGTCTACCTTCTATTATTGGGGCGGAGGCAATTGCTGAAAGCCCAAAAGGATTGCTTTCAAAGAAGGAAAATCTTCCTGTTGTTTCAGGACACGCCTTGAAATGCAAACGATTGAAGAAGCTACGAATAGAGTACATTCTAAAGAATTTGAAGCTGACCAAGTCTACCATCGTTGACATCAAGGAAACAAGGGAAAGTTGACAACTTCTGCTTCAACAACGAATAGCACTTTTGAGTCCATAATAAATATAGCATCAAGAATCATTTTCAATGTGCATTTAATTTGATCATACCCTAATTCACAATTTGTTCAAATAATCAATGTCCACTGTATAGTAGAAAAGTTATTTTTTAAGGACTAGAGAGTAAAAGTGGTGTATGAAGGTATAAAAGTACTAATTATATTATAACAGAGTGAACTTTACTTCTTTGGTTATTCAATACAAGCGACTAGCTAAATGATAGCTATGTATATCACTATGATATAAATTGATTACTGTAAAAAAACTTATTGACATACATGTATCAGACGGTTGTGTATCCCTCACGCAACAACAGGGCGCCATCTAGCCCATTTCCAAATAATTCAAGGCTAGAAAAGTAGCCACAACAGAAGAAGCCCCTCAACATTTACAAATACTAATATCATTGAAATATTCTATGTGATAGATTAAGCTGTACTGCGAGACTACATTCAGGCACATGCAGATCGGAAAAACTGCTGTTGTTGTTTTCTACTCAGATTAACTTTTGTATTGCTTGCAATTGTACTTCTTCTTTGGAGTACACTGAGGAGATATTTTTTACTGCTTTGGCCCGAGCTTTATAATGGTGCAAACGCCTGGATGTGTAGCTACTTCCTTTCAAAAGTTAAAGTTGTTTTCTGGCAAACTCAACTTGGACAGACAATAGCTATATAGTATCTGTTGAAGCCAAGTAAATAATAATAAGGGTTAGTGTGCATGAGTGCAGCTTTAGCCTTGGAAACATGTAGTTTGATTAATTTCTAGTAGGAGACAATGCCATTACAGTTATGACAAAGGTCATCACATGTACAGACTCTTACTTCAAGCTACATGTACAATAGGACTTCATTACCATAGACTCTACCTACATACATGCACCCACTATTCAACTATTCATACATTAATTAACATACTATTCATGCATTAATTAGCTTTAAGTTATTTGAATAGGCAGGCTTACTCTTGATTATACAGCGAAAATTTAGAGCAAGAGCATATCGGTAAGTTAAGATATGAGCAAAAAGTTTCTACACACATTCGCGTAGTTTCTCCATAATTGAACAAGCTTTTTCAACAATTCAAAGCTCTAAAGCTTTCTTTCCTCGAGCCGAGTCTCCGTACGTTTAGTTTTTACCAACTACAAATTTACTTATCTAAATTTGCGACTTCAAAGCCAATTTTTTTTCTGGACATCCTACCGTCAAAATCTAAACGTACGTGTATCCTATTTACGTCACTGAATAAATGTTCAATGAATATGGAGTCCATCCTGTGATCCCTTCTAATTCAACTTTAACTGCCGCTAACAAAGCATTTTGCAAACGGCCGCGAATTGCAGCAAGTGCACGGAAAACTAAAAACGCCCCTCACGGAAGTAATAGGCGTGCGCCCCGCCCCAGCCTTTTGTTCTGAATTTTACAGCTCAGGATTTTCGTACAACTTGAATTTCTCGTCAGAAAGAAAGGTTAATTTACGCTTTTTGCCGGTGGACAGTAAACAGAAGAATGTAGGAATCACTGCTAAATCGTGAGTAGGACTAATAACAGCTATAACTGCTTAGAATTGGCTTTGAGTTCGATAGTGTTCAAGTTTGGTGCTCCGTATTTCAAAATAAGCTAAGGAACTCCAAGTTTTTTGTCTTTGGTATAGATATTAGCTTAGCCTCATAATTTCAGTTAGTTTAGAACAATGTATGTATTTGTAGGCATGCTTTATGAACTACATATTGCTTTAATTTTTGTATGTAGGACTAATCCAAGAAACACTGATGAGTTGACTTCTCTATTCTACATGCAGCAGTTTCAGGACCTGAGTAGAGAATGATACTCTCCTTTCATCCTTTGTCAGAATAATATATCAATTTTATACATTTCATATTATAGTTATGTCATTGCAAATATAAATATAAAGCTTCTTTGCCTATATATATTTAGGTTAAATTCCACTGATAAACTCTACCACAATTGGTAAATTGAATACTGAGCTACTTGGTACTTGCAGACAACCACCAAATCTCAATTAAGTTTGGCTGTGAGTTTGGAGAAAGGGTTCGAGGCAAGATTTTCGTGGTTGATAGTACTTATCACTTCTATTCAGCCTTGGCAACAGCAGCTATGGGTCTCCTACCATAAGTCCTTTGACCGAGAATTTACCCAACTCTTTTATTGCCTACTGCCTTCTAACACTCAGAATAGAATGTATGAAGCCTATAGAGAGTCCCTCATTTTGAAAGAATATGAATCAAGTTTTTCCTACAGGACATCGAGAGCAATCGATTGGGCTAGTTCCTTGGAGTCTCCTCAAAACCTGCTAAATGATGGACTGCTTCCAGTTAATTTTCAGGCTTTTAGAAGCTTGTTTGCTGTTTGTATAAGGCTATAGCTATCTACTTTATATGCCTGGCTGTATTTTTTAAAATCAAATTCTAACTCAAAATGATGCTCATAATGAATGTTCCTGCAAAACATAATATTCTATGGCAACAGAAAGAGGGAATTATGATTTATAGTTCTTTGCACCCTGGATCTTGATAACCTTATGAGCTGAATTGTGAAAGAAAACTATATTCTGTTGCAAAATGTGGTAGTTCTGACATTGAGTCTACTAAACTAATAGTACTGTAACCATCACTCACTTTCATGCAAAAGGATAATAATACTCTTAATTAAGTCAAAGTGTTCAGAGACCCCGGATATCATTTCAAAATATAAAGTTAACATCTAGTAAAATATAATTGCAATTGTTCTTGCATACACACATATTATACACAATTGTTAATCTATAGCAAAAATCCCTTGATATGTACTTACATTTAATTGTAACATTTCCTCGCATGAAGAACGTAGAATTATACAATGCACTATATTTATACCTTACATTGACTTGCAAGTTTGAAAGAGAAATTTCATCATTAACTTGACCACTAACTTGAATATTGTCAGTGAAATTATTTCTGAAAGTTACATTACATGTTCCAAATGACTCAACTTGACATGTGACAGAAGAAAAACAGGGAGAAAATGTAACATTTAACTGTTGACCTGACAATGTATCTGTTACATCTATACAAAAATTATACCAATAATAATAACCATCATCATAATCATAATCATAATCATAATAATAATAATTTCAACTAACATACATAAATAAGTAGGCCTTCTGCCAGCTACAATAGACTTCTAATATATATGCCACTTACTTATAGCATCTGACATGTATGGTACACCTCTGACACTTTGTTGTCCATTGATAATCGCTGTGACTTCTACAAAGTAACTACCATCTGTTTGAGATACTTCAAACGTCACACGACATTTCTCTCCTGAACAATCTTCCATCATGATGCTATCAATAATTGACCCAGTGGCATTTTTTAATTTAACTTCATATACATAAGATATTCCTGAACATGGGTATACCTGTTAGTTAAAAAAATAGAGACGTAAACGCTGGTGTATGGAACAAAAAAAAAGCAATTAAAACACTTTATGAATAATAAAGTGGTATTATTGCGGACAAAGTGAGGTAAATCAAAATGAAATTATAAAATTGATACTAATAACGACAACAAAATATACTTCAGCAACTGCTCTTTAGAATTAAACTCTTTTCGGACTCAATATAAACCAATCATTATATTCAATGGATTGTACAACATGTACTGTACAAGTTATGCATGTTGGGTCCCATGGTATTCAGATGACTAAATGTTTAGATTACTGAACACCTTGCAATTGTCTTGTAGAATACTAAACAAGGGTTTAGCAGTGCAGTTATATCTTTGTATATGCTAGTATTGAATTTAGGTATTCCTATAACAATAAAACTGGCTCTCTCTCTGCATATATATGTAGTTTATGCTTTTACTTGCTTACCAAAGCTGTTGATGACTGATGGAAGTTAAATGAACAAATACAACTTACAAGTCTCGGCCATTCAGCTTGTACTTCAACAACTGAATCTCCAATGAGGGGAGTCACTGAAACCATAGGTGTTTCCGGAGCTAAAAAGAGAGAGGGAAAAAATGAACTCCAAGATTATGTATTACGAAGTTAAAATATAATTACATTCTAAAAGTGCAGCGTGGCACACAAGCTTCATTTAAATCTTATATGTAGTAATGTTTAGAGTTATAGCTATACTTAAAACTTTCAAGACCAGGTATATTGTTTATATTATATTATCTTGGAGGAGTAAGCAAGATATACTCTACTACATGTGTGTAATAGACAAACAATGCACAAGTTCTTAAGAAGATCGCTAGTAATGAACCAGCACAGTATTCAACAAATATACAGTAGGGGTCAAAGAATTCTTTACTGTAAGTTGACTCCACCCCACTTCAACCATATGCTTGTAATGGTAAGTGAGGAACAGCTGCATTTTATGGGGGGAGGGGGGTGGAGGGCAGTGGTAGATCTGTGCCTATTCAGCTAGCTGGAGTGTGACTAAAGGCACTCAGGTGTTGCTAGTATGTGATGGCACCCTTAACAAGTAGCACATGGCCTTAGTTTGCTGATATAGCTAAAAAATAGAATGGAATCACCAGAAATCCCAACTTATTTTCAAATTCATAGGTAAAATGTTGATGGACTAGTCAAAACAGTACTTAAAGTAACAGCAACAAATAGGCAGAGCAACACTACACTTGTGCTAGAGCTGTATTATGAATTCAAAACTTTATATGGCATGTACTGTAGTTATTGTTCCTACTGCTGCAATAGTGCTTCGCTATCAACCCTTTCTCCGTTATTTACAATAGGAGACAAAAAAAAGTTTCGAATTCCGTTCCGTAGGTTTTTTACAGTGGTTTCTATCGTTGCATTCCGTACCGTTTGGACACAACGAACGACACCGTTTACTAAAACGGTTTAGTTTTTCCGTCAATTCACATACATATATTTTCTAGCTGGAAACTCTTCCATAGCTATATCAGCAAGCTAAGTCCTTGTATCGACCATTAAACAGGGATAGTGCAAAAAAGATCATACAAAATTTTAACTTGCTTCAAATAAAGTTGCAGACTGAAGTTCCGATGGGCACAGAGCTATAACGAGGTCCGCACTTCGTAGATCTTCTGTTAGCTACCGATGGACCTCCAGCAGTAAAAAAATCTAAGCCCAAGAAGGCCCTAACATCGAGAAAACATCAATACTGTACGGTGGTCAAACTAACAATTCTCCGCGAGACAACTTTGAATAGGAAGGCTTCAATTTTTTTAACTCGAAAAGCTCCGCCTCAGGAGCCTGTAAACAAAAAATCGGAACGCTTTATTAGATAAACGATTTTTTATACTTCTTTGGGCAAGACATACGGTGAACGAGACAGATTAAAACGGTAATGCAGTCACACGGAACAGCTGTTTTTTTTACAAATGGCGTACCGTTTTCCCCCCATTTTTTAATCGTGCGACAGCCGTTCTACAGAATGGAATTTGAAACTTTTTTTGTCTTCTACTGTATTGTCCAGGAATTTTGAACGGGTAAATCAACATTACAAAATGTAATACCTTGATATTATTTTCATAACCGCCCTAACAACTATATATTAACAGAAAGCAGTGGACCTAATGAACGCGATAATGTGGTCTTGGTTCCCTAGCAACTAAGTACCAAGGTTTTTTACATGTGGTTATTCTTTTATTGTTTGAATTTTTATACCAATTTCATGAAAAAGAATCTATTCACTTTTTTTTCCAAACATATAGATGTATATATATATTTATTGCAGCTTTGATATTTTTACTTGAATATTTCCGCATCACGCGAGCGTTCTGTATTCTCCCATATTGTACGGTTTATATTGTACGCTCCTTGTAGCGCGCGCGTAGCGAGTAAAATCAATGAAAATTGTATTGTAACCGGTTGAGAAAAATATCAAAGAAGCAATAAATCACTTATCACACTCGTCGTACAATATGGGAATGATATTTTACTCTCACGCCACATTTTCACTCGCCTTTGGCTCGTGAAAATATTTTGCGTGCTCGTAAAATATTTTCCCATATTGTACTCTGACTCGTGCTATAAGTATTATATATATATATATGTGACAGTACTTGGGAAAAGGGACCAATTACGTAAAATCAAAAATGTACAGTAGCTCAAACACCGACAAAAATTTTTTTATTTTTTTATTTTTTATTCGCCCACAGGTATCTCCTACCCTTTAGCTACGCTGAAACCAAATTTGAGTGGCTGAAACCGTTGTTAAAGGTCCGAGCGCCCCGTTTAAACAAAGTCACCTTTTACTCTCTATTTTGACCTTTCGTGCGTGCACGGAATCCAACCCGCGAGTAATTGAAAATCGTGGGCGAATTCAATTTGTTGCCTAGCAACAAATTACCCCTACCTCGGATAATCGCGGGTAAATTCTTATAAGTATTTGTTATAGCATTGCGGCAACAGAATAGAAATAATAAATGTGAATAATCAAGCTATATAGGTTGATGTTGCTATTTATGGAGTCTTGTAGTTGGAGTCTGCCGACCTGGAGACTCCTGGGACTATTTTTGTGAAGACACTAGAAGAATCAGCAAGTCTCTGACTGGACAAAGGTTTCAGTGATGATGAGGACTTCTGTCACACCGCAACAAGAGAAGGCAACACATTTTGAAAGTCCATCATTTTTGTTCATTGATTTAAAGAGATTCCTATTGTTCATTTGTTCCAAAACAGGCAACAAGCTGGCTGCAAGACAAATATAATCTTAAACTTAGCTAGCCAGTGAACTAACAAACCAAGCTAGTTGATCATTTCTAAAAGAGTGACTGTATTATAGTTACCATGACTTACTGTAACTATCAAACTGTTGGAAACAGAAGAAAAAAAAAAAAGAAGCACAAAATGGCCTGCAAAATTACGTCTATACGCATGTAGTGCTATTAAAAGCCATACCTGTCTAGTACGCTTACACAATGTAGGGTCTAAACTGAGTATGGCCTCCCCCATGAAGTAAGCGGCCCCAACTATAACTTACTGCCGTTCAGCTGATCGCCACCATTTTCCAAGCATAAGTAACAGTCTTACGTAACCCATAACGCGGACTTCCGGTTAGATTACGGAATTCAACGTTAACTCCGCCAGAAATTGAATAAGAAGTTATAATTGCAGTTTTCTCGAAATAACTGTGCTCAAAATGGTCAGATTGCCGCTCGTATATTTAGTGAACCAAGTAGCGCCTGCCTATAAACTTGGTATCAAAATACTCCATAAGAAGTGCTCTACACAGTGGTATGAATAACTCATTTTTCATTTTTTTACGGAAATGGTCCCTTTTCCTAGGCACTGTCACATATATATGTGACCGTCTATAGGAAAACCAGGCACAACACGGCACCTTCGAATTTTTTTTTTTTGCACTTACGGAGTTGTCGGCGTCCAGATATTGAGCTCTCCAAGTTTTATCGTCGTAGCTTTAGTCGTTCCTGCTATAATAGACCTAACCGTTCCCTTCCGTAGGCTTGAAACAATACATTTTTAAGAAATCTATCTTTTCTCGATATTACGCACGCCGCGTTGTGCCCGGTTTTCCCGTAGACGGTCACATATAATATGTGAGCGGGTCTGGGAAAAGGGACCTTACGGCGCAAAAATTGAAATTGAGATATAGGCTCCTGAAGTAAGTCATCGGAAAAATTCTTTCTTTCTCCTATTTTCGTTTTTTGCAGAATTAGTCTTAGTGACCCTTACTCTACGTCTATGCCAAATTTCGCATGTCAAAACGACTTAAAAGACCCCAAGCGTGCCGTGAAAAGACAAGCTACTTTTTATTCTCTCTCATTCTCGAAGTACAATAAACGGGGAATGGGCGGAGTTTCAACTAGCAGCTAAAAAAACGGCATAGCTTTGAGACTACTGCACACACTCTACAGCTTACCTTTGGCTTAAAGTTTACCGCTACAGCGAATAGAGCAGCCAAGGATTCCAACAAGACAGGCTGTGAGACGCTCTGAAAGCTAAAAAGAACTCTACGCAAACTTCGTTAGTCGCCGAAAAAGCGGCTGTACGATTTAATTGCGTATGCGGAGTACGCCGTTAAGTATACGGAAACGTTAATTATACCGGAAGTGGAAATTCAATTTATGTTTTCTCGATTTCTAGTTCAATTGCTTTGCTGAATAGGGCCCAGTTCAACTACCAGTTTCTCTGCGTGTCGAAGGTTTTACCCTCCAGTATTTTAGCACTAAGTTGAGATAAATTGTATCTTTTTATTACCATAAAAAACTCAATTTTTTTGATTTGCGCCATGAGGTCCCTTTTCCTAGACCCACTCACATATATATATATATTTTTTTTTTTTTTAATAGTACGGCGCAAAAGTTGCCCATTCAAAAATGAACGGGAAAAATCGCTGTTCAATTGAAATCGCACGGGAAAGTGAAATAGCGCGTAACTAATTGAAATACCTCGGTAACTAAGTGGAAACTAAGTGAAATACCTCGGTAATTGTGAAATAGTACGGGTAAGTGCGCACGCGTAGAGCGTTAACCTTGGAAACGTACAGTTCCGGTAGTTTCTAGTTGGAGACAATGTCATTCTTTACCACAGAACCTCTACCCGTATTAGACGGAATGTTTTACAACAGATTAGGAGGAGTCGTACGATGAAAAGAAAGTTCCAGCGGAAGCTAATCCTGAAATAAGGAGATAGTGACTGAACGATACAGTGTAGCTACAATTGCAAAAGACTTTTTAAAAGCTGGTCTACTATTAGCAGAGTGATAGCACGGGTAACCTGTGCTATTAGGGATCAATAGCACTCGTAAAGCAATTGAAATAACACTCAGCTTCGCCTCGTGCTATTTCAGTCGCGTTACTCGTGCTATTAATCCCGAATAGCACGGTTACCCATGCTATTACTCATACAAATGTGATTAAAGTATTTTAATGTATACAATAAATAATAGAATAATAAAATCCAACTTTATACAAGGAAATAATTGGCTTCAACACAGAATAGTATTCTAATATTCCAATAAACTGGATCAAATCTTCTTTTGCTTGCTGCTCTCACACTCCTAGCACTTTCTCTACTATTACAGATCCATCACCCCTTCCTACTAATACCTGTAACAGGTAGACTTCCATTCCTACTGGACTTAGTACTGCTTGATTATACAGGCTTCCCTGAGCCTTTACCATCACTTTCTACTACTCTAACCAGAAGGAAAACGGCTTTAGGGGTAGCTAAATATCCGTCCTTACTGTCTTCATCCCTAAAACGGCTAACTTTGATGTTCTCCAGAAGCTCAGTAGCCTCAAAGACTGCAAAACAAGAAGCCATAAGCTGCTGATTGAACAGTCCAAAAAATCAGTAAAGGGTCCACCACAAATGAAGTTTGTTGCTATTTTTAACTGACTAATCAGAAAGAACAGTCTTTAAGGCATTTTTATTACCTAATAGTATGGCGCGTAAGTTGCCCATTCAAAAATGTATGGGAAAAATCGCTGTTCAATTGAAATCCCACAGGGAAAGTAAAATAGCGCGTAACTAATTGAAATACCTCGGTAGCTAAGTGAAATAGTACGGGTAAGTGCGCACGCGTGCAGTGTTAACCTTGGAAACGTACAGTTCCAGTAGTTTTTAGTTGGAGACAATATCATTCTTTACCACAGAAGCTCTACCAGTATTAGATGGAATGTTTTTCAATGGATCAGGAGCCGCACGTTGAAAACGAAGTTCCAGCGGAAGCTAATCCTGAAATAAGGAGATAGTGAGTGAACGATATAATATAGCTACAATTGCAAATGACTTTATAAAAAGCTGGCCTACTATTAGCGAGGATAGCACGGGTAACCTGTGCTATTAGGGATCAATAGCACTCGTAAAGCAATTGAAATAGCACGAGGCGAAGCCGAGTGCTATTTCAATCACGTTACTCGTGCTATAATCCCGAATAGCACGGTTACCCGTGCTATTACTCATACACATATTGCGCATAGCTTTAATATTGTATTTTTATGATTTTTTAAAGTGATCAATTTCCATGGCTGCATTAATGCAGCCATAACAGTTAAACGTAGAGGTCACGTTTATAATTCAATGCTATTCTCCGTACGCGAAATCTGTGGCCTCGTTTACCACATTCCGAACTCTTTCCAGAGGTCCGGGTATAAAAGGAAGAATCCCTGGCATGCCTTTTGACCTCTAGCTCCTATTCAAATTCAAAAAAGTAGCCACGTAAAGAGAACCCTCCATTAAAGCTCATCCTTACCAGTCGATCCACACCACGTTTACAATGAGTGCCCTAACTAAAAAAAACAGCTATTTATATAATAATACCCGACGTATGTATTCATGAATAATTCATGAGCTAATGACCTAGAACGCGCAGACGCACAGTACTTGTGAACTCGCGCTAAATTACTGGGTAAAGCAAGAGCGCAACGCAGAACTGGTTAGCAACCAAACCCAGCACAAAATAAATGGACGGTAGGTGAGAGTGGCAGAAAAACAGGAGCGTGGTTTTCTGAACTAACACTGAATTGCCGAGTAAACCAAGAATGCAGTTATAAAGAAGTGAAGGGGTTGGCTACGCTAGACTACCGGTGGGCGAATTGGTTTGCTATCAAAGATAAGTGGAAGAAAACGAGAGTGGCAGACAAACCGGAGATTGGGTAAAGTGTCGTCACGATTGGTGATTTATAATTGCAACAAAAAGCGGGTGGAACAGACGAGGATAGGCGTCGTAAGCTTCAAAAAGGAAGGTTACAGCCTAAGTCCACAATCATGATAGAAGGACAGAAAGATTCACAAGCAGGAGAGGTAGATAAAGGAGGAGAAAGGACTCCTTGATTCAATAAGGAAGAGCTGAAAGAAAAAAAGAAAGGTGGGGGATACAAAAATGAGATAGTTCAGGAATAAATAGAGCAGGAGAGTGAAACTACCTTACCCAACTGTAGCCATGTAACTTATGCTACTGCATTCTTACTGTGCAATACGTCAAGTGCTACTGTGTGGCGGGGTACTTGCTAGTATGCAATAATTTTTGCAAGTAATACTCAAGTCCATTTATCAATGCTCAGTGTACATACCAAAGTATTTCTTGATTGAAGATGGACTCTCAGGATGGTATCTTACAGAACTCTGGTAGCACGCTGTATTTCTTTTGCAGCTGCATTTAACTGCGTCAATGGCAAACAGTACTTTTATTCTCTATTTAGAGCCCGTCATTTGTTGTTGTTGTTTTTTTTTATCTTGTTTGTTTATTGTTTTGTCTTCTGTTAAGATGCTCACGACTTACATGTGACATTGCTTCCAAGCTTTTGTGTGCGCTAAGTTGCTGTAAAGCTACTAAAATGGTCTCGAGAAGTCGGTGACAAAAACTGTCAGCTGCCATTTTCCACTTATTGTCCCCGGTTACGCCCTTTTATACGCAACCTTCACATTCAATGAGTTTATCTGTTTTAGTGTTAATTTGCTTAGTTTATCTTTGGTGAAAATTAAATAAGTGACTATGGATAGATAGCGTACAAAACTTTATTTAAAAAAATTTTTAAACCAACTTTACCAACATATTGTTAAATGTAATGTGCATTTACTTACATTTCCTATTTTCAAGAATACTTACTTACCAAAGTCTGACACCATTATAGAGTTGCTTCGAATAGTATCACTTCCACACTCTATTAAGAATCCATTTAGGTTGTTGAAACTTCCTGTCAATGTTGATGTTATGTTTATACTAGTCACACTAAGACCGATTGCATCACTAATTGTAACATTAACACTGGAATCTGTAACTGAATCTGCTATCCGAGAAAATGTGTGGCTACTTCTGTATCTATAATCTGCCACAATTGATCCATTTCTAAACCATTCTAACACAACAGGAACGCCAGTGCCCTCGCAAGTAAAGGTAATGATGTCACCGGGACAAAATAAGCCATCGGAGTTCGTTGAATTATCATATAAATTAAATGTTGCACCTTCAAAACCTAAAATACATAAGAAAACCTCAAGTAAAAATCTTGCGTATACGTACGTCATGGCTAAAAGCTAAAAAGACATTGCTATAAGAGGAGCACAAATATAATAAGTACAAGAATGTCTCAATTTATGCCTACTTTGCATCACCAACTACAATAAAATTTGAGATAGGCAATCTAAAATATTTGTATTTTCTTCAAATTATAGTTTGAGACTGTAATTCATTCCAGTATGACCAAGAATAGAACTTCGCTATAAATCAACAATTGAATTCTTTATTTCCAAAAGTTTATAGTCCCACTATGGAAATTAGCATGCTTGCTTTACATTAGATTCTGAAGCCGGTAGAGAAAGTGTCTATCAAGGACACATTATGAATGCAAGAATAGAAAAAAACAAAAAACAACTTTACTGCAGAGACTTAGAGACTTATTCAATATTAAAGAATACCAAAAAGGTATAATAAGGAATCTTTAAAAATTAGTGGACAATGTCGAAGATGAATTATACTTACCAGATATCAACAATACTAGAATCAACCCTAGTGAGATCATCATATTTGAAGCCTAGATAAGAAATATGTGAAGAGCATTAAGTAAAATATATTTATCAAAAATTATTTTCCAGTTTAAAAATATTCTTTGCTCATCACTTTACAACAAGCGATATAAATTAATACATGTACAATATACTTTGTTCATTGTAATTTACCACAGCAACTTGTTAAACCATGCACACAAACCACTGTGCTGATTATAAGAAAATAATGAGATAACGTGAATTACATTTACTGTAACAGGACAGAACTATGACATACATATATCTATAAACAGACAAGAATTAAATTAATTAATATTAAATACTCTATCACAGTTTTTATTAGAATTTTTATTTGAGTCATTCTGTGACTTAAAAAACAAGTCTTTAGGCGGAATTATCGGAGAGTTTTGAGCCTTAACTTTTAAGTAACTGCAAGAGTATCAGAATGAAGAAACAGGAGGCTAACCTAAAAAGCTGTATTTATTAGAAAAAAGGCACCTACTGTACATGCGTGTTCAAGGTCACACAATATCATTCACACCGTACATATACCTGATTTCCAAAATTATTCAATCCTGATACTGCCTCACTCGCTCACCAATTATATAATTTAGCAGCTTTGATATTTTTAATTGAATATTTCCGCATCACGCGAGCGTTCTGTATTCTCCCATATTGTACGGTTTATATTGTACGGTACACTACGCATGCGCGTAGCGAGTAAAATCAATGAAAATTGAATTGTAACCGGTTGAGAAAAATATCAAGGCAGCAATAAATCACTTATCACACTCGTCGTACAATATGGGAATGATATTTTACTCTCACGCCACATTTTCACTCGCCTTTGGCTCGTGAAAATATTTTGCGTGCTCGTAAAATATTTTCCCATATTGTACTCTGACTCGTGCTATAAGTATTATATATATTACATTTAGTGCATTTAATACCTTTCTCCACCTAAATGTAAATATTTTCACTAACTTTCTGAGCAATGCATATTTATTTTACAAAATTGCCAAGAATAGCAAATGCTGTAACATTGAAGATCCTTTACCAGATTATAAAGTAAAATAAATTGTAAGAAACTTCCGCCCCTGCCTTAATAGGATACAAAATAGATGTGTATACAGTATGTGTGTCAAAACTAATACATGTCCTTATTATGCTGAACTGCTGTATTATTCACTTGTACACGAGTTTAGTTCAGGTACAATTAGAACGTTCACTTCATTTAATTCAACTTCTTTCTCTTGGTTCAGCTTGACAAAATTTCTCAGTTCACACAAAAAAGCAGCAATATTCTAGCACTACATATGGTATATGTAAATATTCACCGACTTAGTTTTAATTAATATGTGGTGTGCTTGATTACATACATGTACTGTACATTGCTTTACAAACGGTGAGATGTGCCAAACCAGCTGTTTATACTTCACTGCTTTAACAACTTCAGCCGTGTTTTGCTTTCATTCCATATGGGTTCAATATTTTTTAAAAGGAAGTACAACACCTACTTTATGTATAAAAAAGAAATGACGGCTTATTATAAAACTTTTTTTTTTTAATTCGGAGAATGTGGACCTGTATTCGCCCGGTTATAGCGTCGAAACAGTTAAATACCTCTCTTAAATTATATGGCTAACATTTTCAAGTGGTTTCTTTAAAAATTCTCTATGGGCAGGCTACGTTGTTGTTTTTAAGTGCCTGAAAACAGAGATTGAGAAAAAAATTTTTGACCAAGAATTCCCAGCACTGAGCACCCCAATTTTTTGTTGCCTACAGCCGTCAAACACTTAAAGTATGAAACCTATAGCGAGTCCCTCAGCATTTTGGAAGAATATGGATAAAGTTTTTCCTACCGGACATCGAGAGCAATCGATTGGGCTAGTTCCTCGGAGTCTCCTCGAAACTTGCTGTAAGATGGACTTGTTCCAGTTTGTTTTTAGGCTTTTAGAAGCTTATTTTGCTTGTTATAAGGCTATAGCTACCTACTTTATATGCCTGGCTGTTTAATGGTGTATTTTTGCTGTAGAAGTTCCAAAATCGAATCGGAATTCTAAAAGACACCCGAAGTGTTGAAGAAAGTCAGCGTCGAAAGGGTTAAGGCATCAAAAGAATCAACCAAGTATATACACTAATGAAAGTAAATATTTTCAGAAATAGTGCTGTATATTGTGACCTATTAAAATGGTAAAGGGTCTTTAAACCAAAAATGCAAGTCTACACCACAGTGTAAGTTTTGAGACTGCAGTGTCACAAAGTGCACCTGCTCATGACATGAAAATTCATGGCAATATCAACAACACTATAATGTGGGGTAAACGTTGACCACAATAGAAATAATCAGCAGAAAAAGAATGGCCTAGGAAGGTTAAAATACTAGAAAAGGGGCTCGATCATTTGTCAACAAGTCAGAACAGTCACCAAAAATGCCCTTGGCTTTATTAGGATAGGAAAGCCAAACGAATACAGCTGACCCTTAGTTTTTTTTCGCTGACTTCAATGAGAACTATTTCCCAGATTTTAACTGATATACATACAATAGATATACAATAACTGTGGATATATTATGTAGTATAATTGATATGCATTTACACTCAGTCCAGTCTATACCAGTGACTTCTTTAAAATTTAAAGTTCAGACATTTCTTTTCATCTACCATAAATTCCTTGCTGCAGAAAGCAGTGTAAAAAAAATTCTATCCTACACTTCACTGTGGCACTATTTAGTGTAAGCTAGCATTGCAGCATGGAAAGGGAGCCCTCTCAATCTCAGTGAACTTTGTGCATGTTGGAAATTGTTCAGTAATCAGTGAGGAAGCAGCCACATATTGTGGTCACTCTTTGGGTTGTGCATATCTTACTCATTTGCTGATCTACATGACAGCTTACTTGTGTATTGTAGATTACTGAATTGTACAGGGGGGGGGGGGGGGGGGGGGGGGGGGGGGGGGGTTTCTTAGATGTCCACAAAACTCTACATGTACTACTACATTAACAACAACCACCCTGCGGTCCACGCAATCAATGGCTACCCTCAATCCCTAGTCAAATAAAGTGCTAATCGGTTACAATCAGATGAAGAAATATCTGATACACTAAACTAGACCTACCACATATTTAAATTACTTACAACAACTTGAACCGGTGTGTATTGGAACTTGAGTCAAAAAGCGGGTTATCCTAAACTATCCGTCAGTGTTTTGCGAGGTCAGCAAAGAGTGAGCCTGGATGTTAACACCGCCCCGCCCCGCCCCACACAGCGGCCACCACCCACCATGCACACACGGTCCACATACAACAACCACACACACGTCAACAACATTCACGTGACATTATTGGGCGGAACATGAATTGTGCATGCACACTATGCATGCACGCAGAGCTCTGTAATCTATAAATAGTAGCTGGTCGCGTTATCTCGCGAAAGAAAAGCTGTTCGTTATATGTCATGTTTGCTCAAGGAGCGGTATAATAGGCTGCCCAAGCTAACTTTTCTTATTCTCTGTTTGTAGCTATTTTACTTTTACTAAGTTGCAACTATATTTAATGAGAATATTGCTGTAGCTAAATGCCTGCCTATAGGGCTAGGGCTAGGGTTAGGGCTAGGGCTAGGGCTAGGGCTAGGGCTAGGGCTAGGGCTAGGGCTAGGGCTAGGGCTAGGGCTAGGGCTAGGGCTAGGGCTAGGGCCTTACATATGATGACAAATTCTTTCTTCACTAAACAATTGTCAGTCTAATGGCTATAAATTTCAACTGTGACACTTCCTGTTATAATACACAGTCACTCCTGAACTCCTGTCAATCTGTAATGAAGCAACATTCAAATCACAGCATCACACACACCTCTGGAGCAACATCAGCAGACTTTCAGGAATAATGATTATCATCATCACACCATCTATCATTAGTAGCTATCTATCAGGCCAAAATTTTATTTGTAGGCATGGCAGTGAGTATGGCCTATCTCAGAAGAAAGTTGGCAATTATAGTACACATGGGTTATATCTATATTGAAACTGAATCACTTTCTTTTCCCAAATTTGGTAGAGATAAATTTCATTTAAATGAAATGTATAGCTATATGCTTCAGATTAATCAGATATGTGAATAAGTAACAAACTACCAGAAAATAGTAGCAGAAAAGTTAGTTCATATTACAATAAAACTACAAAGGTCTCAGACTGACATTTTTATTTTCGTTAAGTGTCATTACAGGCTGAGCATCTACTTCTTATACCTCCTCAGAGCCCAACAGGATCATACCATTCATCTGATGTACTAGTTTTCACCTGCATTGGAGTGGCAATACCTCTAGTTCTTGATTGGGTAATCAATGACACCGTCATAGCAGAATATTGGTTCCGGTCCACTCATAATTTTCCACGAAGTATCGATGTGAATTATGTAGGAGGTAATGTTACTGTCATTATAAAACATGCAGAAGAACTGCCAGCAATTGATAGACATCATAATATCACATCTACTTTGACGGCCACTGCAATAGACCTAGAAGATATTCCCATTCGATGTGAGTCACAAACCTTCAGGAGTGCAACATACAACATAAGAATTCGTCGAGGTAAGATTATTAAGATTTACCAGATTTGTCATTGGAATTTACCATTAATTGTGATTTTTTTATTTTCTGTTAGTGCCTCCTGGAGTTCCCCGTCTTTCATTTTGCTTATTAGAAGACTACAATGATTTAATGAGAGTTTCCCTCCAATTTTCTAATTATTCATCAAGTTATGATGCTGTCACCAGATTATCTACATCATTGATTACTTCACAGCTTTGGTCTCAGAAAAAAATAGGATTTCCATGGGATTACTTAAAATGGGCAGATTTGTCTAAAAATTCCAGTTATGTTTTAAGTATACAAACTTTCAATTACTATAATCAAAGTAGTCCCTTATATAGTCTCTACATTCAGACAGCACGTGAGTTGTTACATTCAAGAAATTATTTCTGTGATTTAAATGTGATATTGTAAATAGCACAAAATTGTTTAATTATTGTTCTTCATTTATTGTGGGTTATGAAATGTTTAATTCATTGATTAAAAATGTCGAAGTATATAAATAAATACTATAAAGAAAATGCATGCACTCGCCTCAGTACACACTTTAGTGGGAGGAAACAATGTCGTATTCAATCAATTGGACATTTTAGGAATCAACCATAATTATAAATATTATATGTCACTTCAATCAGTTCATATTTTAACAGAACAAATTTCAGCAATTTTTCACATAAAAGTCTATCAGTGGGAAGATTTTAACACGCAAATAATTTCACTTCACTGGAACAAAAATGAACTGGTGAGAATACACATTGTTTCAAATATTAAAATAGCTTATTGAATTTTGCAAACTCGTACAGCTTTATAGTCATCTTTCACACTGGATTCATGACCACCATTACAACACTGTCAGCATGATTAACATCATTGCAAGAGAAACTGGTACCGGAGTGATTGTTATAAACCAGCATTTCCTTCAAAATACCGAAATTTGGTGCAAAAATGATCAGCAATGCTCTCTAATTTTCAATGCCACTTCCACTAAAGAACTTAATGTAACAGTGTCAGCAATTACTTCCACTCAACTGCAGCTATGCAGTGTCCCTAAAAATTCTTACACTGAGTACATAGGTAAGTCAGCACTGTGTTTATCATGTGCATTGTCTTATATACTTCTACTGCAGCTCCTATTTCAGAGAGACCATTTGATATTTCCATCCTTTCAAACAACAATACAGTATCTCTTTACTGTACTTCGTCTACTCTTCAATTAAACTGCTTTGTACAATATACTGTCGACCATCACTATGACAACCTAAGTGTCGTTGCCAGTATTTCTAATGATGCACCCTTAATTCTGCCAGCAATTAATAATACAAGGTTTAATTTTGAAATTGCTGTTATAATGAGTCCAACACTTGAGATTGTTGTTAAAAAGACACACTTGCACAGACTCCAGCAGGAAATATTATGTACTTTAGCTACGCCAAGCAGTGAAGGAAATTTGGTGTTGGAAACACATTTTTTGGGAGCAATAAGCTCCATTGTGGCAGTATTGATAATATTTTTAATCATTGCTGCGATAAGTATTTGCTTTCTTCTTTATAGAGGTAAATATTAGCTACATTACTATTGATGCGAAACTAAGATTTACATGCAATTTACTTCATATAACATTACCACAACCCCCACATGACAACAATATCTATAAGTAGTTACAATCAAACTATGTAATTGGCACAACTATTTTGACCAATGGAGGACAAAGTAAACTCCATCCATTAGCAAAGGGTTTTCCCTGTCTGGCAATGTTAATGACGCATGTAAGTAGAAGGTATTTGATAAATTTCAAACTTAACCTTACATATGTTAGCTTAGTGACTTCAGGTAGCTATTAAAGGACACCAAAGCTAAATGAGTGGCTATATTGCAAGTAGAAAAAATGGGTTAATCATTAATTCAAGTTAGAAAAAGTATTATTTCATGATTGTCACACCATAATATGAGATGTATTCTAGTTATTTTATTAGTTAAGTGCTAGCATCTCTGGATAGTCACAATAAAATATTTGATCACTGTTTTCTTATAGTGAAAAATACTTAGCTGGTATGTTATTTTTTTCATCTCACATTTATATGCAGTTAAGCTCCTAACAATGAAGTGTAAGCATAAGATGACAGAGCTCATCCCAGCTGTGCCATCACAAGTAATGCCAGTACAGGCTGATCCCACACCAGACAGTGCCATATATGAAGAGCTGTCCAATCGTCGATCTGTCTATATGGAAGTCCAAAATGAGGCATACAAACGATATCAGCAACACTCATTCAACCTGACAACTAAGAATATTGACACTTCATTGAATCCAGAATATGACATTCCAAAATAAATGCGAATTCCTCATCACTTGTCACTTTACTTTATTTTTTTGTCATCACTTTCACATGTGTAATAGATTTTAAAAAAATAGTAGAATTTTGTTTGAAACAGATCAACTTTAAACAAATTGCTGGGACAGCTTATTTAGTGAGAACGAGAACAGGAATGTAATTTTCAGGAAACAACAGGAATTTCATTACATGCATCTTGAAGTTTTCTTTTGTTTAATAGAGTATAATATTGATCTTTTTCCAATTAAAAAGCTAACTAACAATATTTTGAAACAACTTATTGATTACATAAAATAAGTGCTCTGTATATAAGCAAGCAGTGATACAATGGTTGTACTTTATTAGATGATATGAAATGATGATAAATTCTGAGGCATTACAACATGCTGTTATTATTATGAACGCATTGAAGACCACCAGCTTCCAGGAGGTGGTTTGACTCGTTTGGTGGGTCTAGTATGAGGAAATGGCACAGTATACTCCTCCATCACATCTCCTGTCCCTTCATAATCATCTCCCACTATAATATCTTCATATTCCTCCATCTTGTCTCCGTCAGCCTGAACACTGACACTGCCCCTGCGACTAACATGGTTAGTCATGGACGCCTTGCTCAGACTGGAGGAGTTTGAGGAGCTCTTGCGACTCGTGCTGATGGAGTCATGTGACTCTCTACGGGAATCATGTGACTCTCGACGAGAATCGTGTGCTTCATGATGGGAGCAAATGCCGACAGTAGTTTGATTCCTGTGGCCGTTGGTGAAGAAGTGTGCCAGATGTGGAGGAGGTTGTCCTGATGTGTGGGTCTTCTCCTTGTCTCGACTACTTGCAGAGCCAATGATAGCGTTTGTACTAGAAGTTGTTTTGGTTGATGATGTTGAGAGTTTTGGGGAGAGCCTGGTTGATTTGGGAGGACTAAAGGTAGTTACTCGATTCTTTCCCCTAAATATAATACGGATTTCACAAAAGAAATATTCTAAGACCATATGATAGCAAGTGTTACAACTGGATATAATTTATATCTACTGATGAAATCACTGAGGATAACCTGCTTTTCAGAGTACAAAATTACAAAAAATATGTACAATAAACTTGTATTAAGCGAGTTTTTCATAGGTATTGACTCGATGAACCACAAAGGAATTCAAACTTCTATTCCCCAAAATTGTATAGTAATTATAGCATCAGCTATTTGAACCAGTGAACTGCATGTACACATAACCAGTGAATTTAGGAGAACAATTATAACTTCCAGAAAAAATGCCTAAATTGAATCCAAACATGATAGTGTAGCTCATAAAGGAGTTATAGTGAAGTGAAAAGAATGGTCACATGAACTGTCAATGTTGAAGCTATCATTTAAAACTTCAAGGCGTCCACCCTCTTACCATTAAACAAAATAAATGGCAAAATTACAGGATATATCCCACACTTTTTTACTCACCTGCCTTTCACAGTAAAAATCACCCAGACAGTAGCTGCTAGAAATGCCACGCCCACAACTAATGAGAGAAGAGCTACAATGACGATGGTGGCCACGCGCCAGTCATTGGGCACTGGTCGAGTGAGAGAGGGCGTGGCACTGCTTCTGACCACAGCCAATATCACCTCCCTATCTTGGCTCACGATCTGGTTCAGAGTGTTCTTGGGGACCACATAGTTGGTGGATCTGGAAGGAGACCTCTCTGCCCTGTCCGGCAGCTTCACGTAGAACGTGACGTTCAGAGAGATTTGGGCATCCTCTGATGGGGAGAGCTCAGCAGTTCTATCTGGGAGGACAACCACATGGGGCTGGTCAAAGTTGGCGTAGTTACTAGATTGGTGGATGGGCGTGGCTTGTCTCTTCCTGCTACTACTACTACCGGAGGTGTCACTAATGTACCTGCACCAATAATAATTATTGATTAATGTATATACTCATGTACATGAATATGCTGCAGTAATTAGTAAGTTAATTATTTTTAACATTTCCCAACATTTGCCATAGCAATCACTGACTGAAAATTGACAACCTGACTAAATCAGTAATATTCTGATTGAAAAAGAATTGAATAGAATGTGGCAGTTATTTTCAAAACGTTACATACTAAATTATAATTGTGTTATGGTTGTCAATGGAAAATTTTCAGGCAGGACATTCCAAAATTTATGTTTGTTAACCATTACTATTCAAAACATTCAATATGAAGCAATAGCTATAGTAAGCAATGCAATTGTTACGGACCTAAAACAAAAACACTTACCCATTGAAATTGGCACATCCATATATGAGGGAACACGCCTCCGGGTATAAGGCACAGAATCCAGTCACAGAGCGAGCAACAGCCTCATGGAAACTATCCTTACTAGAGGCACTCTCTTCCCACTGAGAGAATAGTGCATGTGTGTATGTGAGAGAATACATGTGTTTGTTAGTTAAATATTACCACCAACAACAAGAAGTAATGAACTCAGAAAAATATATATATATTACTTTATGGGATAGATTTCAATGATAACCAGCATCTTTACAGGTGTCAGGAAATGTTTACTACAAACTTCAAGCATACGATGAAAAGTGAAGTTGACGGTTCAAGGCCTACATGAAAATTTGTTATATTCCCCAAAGAGTGATAAATTGAGGGAGTTTTCTTAGAGAAGCCCCAATTCAACATGTCTACTAGGTGAGCAATACTAATTTCTTTGTGTGTTACGATACTGATATGGAAGTGCTGATATGACAAGTTTATGGAGATCTGGCCTAAAAAGAAGTGTGATGTGTAAAATCATTCTAAAATACACCAACTTAATGGATTTACTGATTACACTTACGATACAGAAAAGTTGATTTAGATTTATATCTGCTCTTTTTAAAGAATTGAGACCCCAAAAAATCTTCAATTTATTCACTTTCACAATTATATTAAATGGATATACTTGTATGTGTACCATACACAAGTTCACAATTTCTTCTTAGCGTTTTATTAGTTCTTTAAATGTATTCTCACTGTTTCACAGGCTTCTGTTAAATATATTTAAGTTTATTGATCTGTGCAGAACTAGACATTTTCCCATCATATTCTATACTGTTATTACACATCTATCTCTTATCCCACTGTAAACTACATATGTAGTTGAACTGAATGTAATACATTAGATCCTTCACTCACTATAGTCTTGGAGAAGTCATTCAGTGTAATAGAGACAGAGTTCTGGAGTCCTTCTAGTTCCACTAAAGACTTGTAGTCAGAGTCCAGCTCAGTCCCATCCTGTACCACAGGTGGAGGCTGTCTCAGGTCCACTATCACCAGCACCGTGACAGAATAGGGCTCCAGTCCTGAGTCTGTCACCACTAGAGGCACATTGTAGGTCACTGCATCCAGTGCACTGAGGGGCTTCACGAGAGTGAGGCTTCCAGAGCTGGGATCCACTGAGAACTTATCATTAGTGACATCGGCGAGACTGTAACGAAGATCAGAGTTAGCACCTTCATCAATATCGGAGCAGGCTAGGTCGGACAGTATAACTGAGGTGGGTGTGGTGAGCGGGGATATGGCGACGTGGTAGACTGTCTTGTTACACACCGGCCAGTTGTCATTCTCATCTAACACACGTACCACTACCTGCACTGAGGTGGTGAGGGTGGAGGCTGTGGTGGGAGGATTGTCACGAGCTGTGATAGTGACCACAACTTCATCTGCAGATTCTCTGTCCAAATCACCAGCTAGTACTAAATCTCCAGTTATACTATCTACCAGTATTACATCAGAGCCTGTACTAATGCCATACACTAAATCACCGTCTCTCCCTCGATCCTCGTCCGTGGCCCTCACTGTGCCGATCCTAGTCCCCAGTCTAGTATTCTCCAACACATTGAGGTTGTACACGCCCTCGTTAAACACAGGGGCGTGTTCATTCTGTGGCTCTATGGATACGTGGACAGCCATGTCTGCCCATATCTCGGGGTGGTTAGGGTCATAGCAACGCACGTTCAGTAGGTGCGACTCAAATTCTTCGTAGTCAGGGGGCGTGAGAACACGAACTTCTCCAGTTATGCTATCTACCTCAAACTTATCCGAGGAGTCAGTGAGACGATAATTAGGTGTTGCCCCTGGCAATCTCGAGCTTGTGCATGTCACTGTCTCTACGACCTCACCAGCGGGTGTGTTCTCCATCACGCGAGTTGTGTGCACGTGCCGTGCTGGCGTGAGCATGCCCAGATGACAACGATCCACCTCGACGGTCACGTCTCCCCTAGACTCTCTTGGAGGCGTGGCACCATCCGACGCAACCACCTGGAACGTGTATGAAGTTGACACGTGACATTGTAGCTGATGAATGATCACGATCATACCAGTCTGGGGGTGGATCCAAAATGGAGTGTCAGGTCCGGTTCCGGTACCAATCCTGTAAGTGATGTCTCCCTGTATGCCTTCATCAGCATCAGTAGCAGTCACTGTCAGCACAGAGCCACCTAACTCCGTATCTTCAGGTATGGTGGCCACATACGCAGCTGGGTTCAATACCGGAAGAAACTCGTTGACGGCAGTGACTTGCAAGTGAAGTGTGCCAGTCGTCTCCAATACAGGCGATCCTCTGTCAGCACACAATAGTGACACCATGTAGCGTTTCACAGACTCGTAATCAACTGGTGCGAGCAACGTTACTACACCAGTCGAAACATCCACTTCAATCAGGGTGTTAATGACAGGGGCGAGGGTTCCGTCACCCAATTCTTGCATAACACCTCCCAACTGAAACTGAATTTCAGAGTTATCACTGCTGGCGTCAGAGTCGGTACAAGTCAGGGTAGTGATGACATCCCCTGGTGACGCACTCTCGGGGATGGACACATACGTGTTGGCAGGCATGCTCGGGTGGTTGTCATTGACGTCCATCACGTGCACAGTGATGTCCACGAAGCTGCTCCTACTGGGCATGCCCAGATCTGTGGCACTGATTCTCACCATGTATTGGGATACGGTATCGGCATCTAGACTGCCAGACACAAACACATGACCAGATTCATGCTGGATGGCCAGAGGGACTCCCACTGTGATTACAGAGAACCTCACTATCCCAGCCTGCCCCTGGTCGTTATCTGTGGCTTGCAGAGTGCAGACTGGAGTGCCTTGAATGGCGTCTTCAGACACTGAGCACAATGGAGGCGTTGAAAATATCGGCACATGCTCGTTGACGTTTGTAACCGTAACAAACACAGACGTATCCACGTAATATTCCCCGTCCGAAACTCGTATATGAATTACGTGGAGTGTTCGTGTCTCAAAGTCAAGTTCCTGATTGAGTGTGATAAGTCCTTGTTGATTTAACAGGAACATTGGAGCAGACTGATCCGTGAACATGTACTGCAACGTACCAGAGTCCGGGTCAGTGCAGGATAGATCCACAACCACAGACCCAACTGCTGCATCTTCGGCCACTTCTACTCGATACGGCAGCACACTGCAGTTGGGCGGGGCATCGTTGACGTCGATGATCTGAACAAATATGTCCTGTTCCGCCATGTGGATGGGTTGCTGGGAATCCCACACGGATACCACGCAGTGATAGCTCAGTGGCCCGGTCTCATAGTCCAGTCCCGCCGTGAGGTACACTGCTCCGGTGGTATTGTGGATGTAAAAAAAACTCGGGCACATGCCGGGATTCATCCTGGACTGGAACAGGAGGTATCGTAGCTCTCCAGCTGGACCGCGGTCTCGATCGCGACCTTGCACCTGCACGATGATGGAACCCGGGGGCGTGTCTTCTCTCAACTGCATCTGGTAAGTCCGGCCGGGATCTGGCCTAAAGTCGTTCACGCTAGTGATCTCCACGACGAGCAGAGCCTCAGATATCCTGTTGGGTGTGGCCACTTCCTGGCACGTCACGGTCAGTGTGAAGAGTATGACGGTGTTGGGGTCATCATAATCCACACGCTCTCTCAGCTGCAAGCTACCAGTGGAGGCTTCGATAGAAAACTTGTCACCTGTGTTGCCGCGGGCGATGGAGTAGGTGAGAGCGCTGTTGATTGTGTCCAGGTCTTCACAAGTGAGGGTTGCAACTGTTTCCATGGCGAGGGTGCTCTCTGGAACTTGTACTGCGTATGCTGCGTGAGCAAAAGTGGGAGGGTTGTCGTTGACGTCAATGACGTTGAGAACGAGCAAAGCAGTAGCATTCATGCTGGTGGATGTGTCAGATGGATCATCAGTTGCCATGACAATATAACTGTAGTTCTGCCTGGTTTCATAGTCTAGTGGGGCCACCAGGATGAGCTGACCGGAGGCGGGGCTGACCACCAATACCGGATCTGTGTCGGCCACGCCCTGGGGGAGGAGCAAAGAGTAGGTGATAGTAGCATCACCACCACCTTGGTCCTGATCGGTCGCAAGTGCCACACCCACTACTCCGCCCACACCTTGAGATTCAGGGATGTTCAGGAGTATGGGATCGGATGTGAATCCAGGAGGGAATTCGTTGAACGGTAATACCGTTATGATCACACTTATGACATTGGAGAGGGGCGGAGTCTCAGAGTTAGCCACGTCTATCTGGAGAGTGTGAACACCCAGGTTCTCGTAATCCAGTGGGAGAATGATTGATAATAATGACGGACTGGATAAACTAAACCAGGAGCCAGCATTACCGCTGTTAATGTTGATGGTTAGATCAACATCAGACACCAGTGACCCGTCACTGTTAAAACACGCTGGCAAAGGATATTGTATGCCAGACACGCCCTCTAACACCTGCACGTTCATCACGGTGGATGTGCACACGAGCAAATTGGGGGTGGAGCTTGCCTGGACAAGGTTAACAACAACAGTTACTGATCCAATGTTGCTGTTTGAGTCTCTTCCCCTCACTGTCAATGTATAACTAGACACCATGTTATAATCCAGTCCCACTCGGGTGGACAGAGCACCTGCTGGCGATATGGCAAAGTGGGCGGAACCTATGAGGGTGTGAGTGACAGGCAGGTGGAGGGGGGAGGAGCTAGTGATGGTCATGAAGTGAGTGTTTGACTGAATGTTGTCTGGGAGAGTGAGGGAGTAGCTGGATTGGGAGAAGCACGGGCAATCAGGGCAGGCCGGGTCACATGATGAACACAATACAGTTGCCAATGCTGCAAAAAAAAAAAAAAAAAAAAAAATCTATTTATTACGTCATTATTATTATTATTAATAAATAATAATAAGAAATTTTTTTGAAAAATAGCTAATAATTTTTTTAATTAATAAATAAAATAAAATAAATAAATAAAATAAAAATAAATGAATAACAATTACATAAAAAAGAAAGAATAAAGAGCAAAAGTACACTTTAACTGTATCTATTTTATAACAAAATTTATGGAAGGAAACACCTTCCACTTTACACCACTTTTTGCACATCTAACAGTAGTATGTGATTCTCAACATTATACCAATATGAATTATACTCTGTACATCTGCCTCATGAATATCATTGCTGACACACCACTGTGTAGGATGGTCTGTGATTGTCATTATATATTATGCTAGCTCAGTCTGTTCCACACACCCAGAACTACTAAGCTGGAGGTCCAGGACTCAGGCCCCCATGCTGGGAATTAGCACATTATTATTCATGGGGAGAAGATAAGCTCATATTGATTTAGGTGGAGCTATCAAGCCCATTTATGATGTCACATGACATCAGACTGGGACCTATGAATGGATGCTATCTGTATGAGATACCCACACGGATTGCATGCACTAGCAGTGAGCTAAGGAAAAATCTCACTCACTTTGATTCTTAGCTGAAGTTTTAAATATTGTCTCATTCACTTTATGAGAATATTGACTGCTTGTATATGTGATTGCATTATAAATTGAAGAGATTAAATAGGCAATCAGAATTAATATTCTACATTTTAATATCAGTGTCTGGTTAGTTATAGCACACACACACACATATATACACACACATACACACATTGGAGGAGTAAACAACACACCAGCTAGAGTAATAGGATTAATTAAAACATTCAGTTAACTGCATATAGCCTTGCAAGCCTTATAGGGTGGCAGTGAGAAGTACACTGAAAAAATATAAAGTCATGTTGCCACAAAGGTAACTAGTCATGTTGCCACAAAGGTAACTAACACATTTACAATCCAAAAGCAAAGAATGAGTTGGGTAAAATGCTTATACTATACTATAAAATTGATGCAATATATTCTAGATTATTTGCAGTGTGAAATTGTTTTTTTTATTATTATTATAAAACATGTTAGCTAAATGGTGCAGTGTTATGATTACAGCCAGCCCCACCCCCAGTGGCTTACTACAAACAAATCCCATATTTGCAATTTATGTCACATCTTACCACTCCAGATGAGCAGTAGAGGCACAGTTGATTCCATTGTGATCGCCATTTATTGCTATAATCTGAGCCAGCACAGCGATACCTGACCAACAACACACATTGTAGTCCCAAATTTTAGGAGAAGTCTAAGACCGTAAAAGCGACCAGTAAAAGCAACCGGCTCGGAGTGAGAAGCAGCACGCGTGAATGTCCCGTTCACCCAGCGGATACCCGCGTAGTATAGCAAGCAACAAACAATTAACACCAAATTATCCCAAGCGACTCAATACAAACCACTCAATACAAACCACTAGCAACACCCACGCAATTGCTCACTCGACCTTTGAACCCATTTACAACTTTTAAGTCTGTGGCGGCGTTTTGGTCTGTTGTGTTGTAAAAGCTTACAGTTAGGCTTTTTAGTAATGGCGGAAGAAAAGGAGCCAGAAGGACTTTACTGCCTCTGTAGGAGACCCTATCAGGAGTCTGAGTTTATGATAGAATGTGACGTTTGTAAGGATTGGTTTCATGGAAGGTAAGTAATGGTCTCAAATAATGCGCACTATGCGGTATTTGGGGAATTTGTCAAGGTGAAGTAAACACATCTAGCTCCGCCCCTCAGTCTATACAACTATTCAAGTTTTTGGGGGAACTTTCATTAACTTGGCTGATCCTATTTGATAAATATACTCCCTGGGCTGTTGAGAAGATTAATTTGCTAGTAAAATTCATTACTAGATATGGGAAGTAGTGGACTATAATCTCAATAGCCACTCTGTTGGGATTAAGCTTAATATGTCCTACTGTAATACATTTCAGTGCCTTCACAATTCCGAGCGCTCCATTAGAGTTCACCTTGTATTTGAAAATATCATTGTATTGGTCCCAATACACATGTAATATAATCACAAAACTTGTAAATATATACATACCGTATTATGTTATTATGAATGGGAAATTTGGCATTTTTAGATCAATATATCGTATTGCTTGTTAGTTAATGTATAATAAATGCACTGACTTGTGAAACTTAGAATTACAGGACATGTGAGTGTTGAACTTATCCAACAGAGTAGAGTCAGCTGAAGTAATGTGCATCTCATAATTACAAAGACTTTCATTATTGTTGGCCCATGGAATATATGCATTAGTATGTACAGGAAGAAAGTAAATTGCTTACACTTTAATTAGTATGTACATATTTATATGTAGATGTATGTGTTAAGTGTATGTATGTGTGTTTGCATGTATAGTTGTGTGGGCATAGAGGAGCACCAGTCCACTGACATAGACCTGTACCACTGTCCCAACTGCCAGCCGGAACATGGACCTCTCACATGTATGTATGAACACATGAGCACTGGCACGCACATGTACTTCCATGAACACACGCACACACAAACACTATTCTGGTATGTAGAGGTACTAGATATTATATCTGCTTAGTGTGCATTGATTTCTAAGTGCTTGTTTCGGAGGCATCGGCATCTAGTAGCTGGTGTGGATTGATGGTCCCATTTATATATGAATTGGAATATTGTAATATTGGGTAATACAATGTGGGTTATATTAGTAGTGTTCACCTGTGAAGTGATAAATTAGTGGAGTAAAAACAAATTCAATGAATAAAAAGAATCTTTTGAAGAAAGTTTCAGTTGGTCTATTGAGAGTGAGACTGTAGCATAGCAGTATTAAGCAAGCAGTCCTGGGTTCGATTCCCGGTGGTGACCAAATATTTTAAATTCTGTATTGTTTACAAAAGCCTGTGAAAGAGAGAGAATACATCTAACGAGTGTTCACCTAGTATCACATGCACACATGTAAGCACACATGTGCATATACTACCATGTGTCGCTATGTATCAGTTTTCTCTCCGTGTGCAGTGAAAAGAAGACGGAATTGGCATCGCCATGACTATTCCGAGATTAATGACGGCAACAAGGCAAGCGTTTGTATTCACGTAGTTGTTGTATTTATTTTACTAGAAGGGGGCAGGGCAGAGGAGGAGGGGTTGGGTGGATGAAATTGTTAGTTTGTGAGCTCATGTATTATAGTGGGTTTGTGT
>WLWD01003884.1_pt1 | contig 39163 bp, 29 predicted proteins | sample 6712731 | NCBI WGS metagenome assembly WLWD01 (sample SAMN12718690, study PRJNA576275) | sponge metagenome | isolation source: marine sponge | host: Mycale hentscheli | place: New Zealand: South Island, Marlborough, Capsize Point | collected 2014-11-01
AGGAAAAGGGACCTTTTACGTAAAATCAAAAATGTACAGTAGAGCCCAAACACGGACAAAAAATTTTTTTTTTTGGTTTTCTTTTTATTAGCCCACAGGTATATCCTACCCTTTAGCTACACTGACACCAAATTTGAGTGGCTGAAAACGTTGTTAAAGGTCCGAGCGCCCTGTTTAAACACAGTCACCTTTTACTCTCTATTTTGATCTCCTGTGCGTGCACGGAAATCCAACCCGCGAGTAATTGAAAATCGTGGGCGAATTCAATTTGTTGCCTAGCAACAAATTACCCCTACCTCGGATAATCGCGGGTAAATATTCTTATAAGTTTTTGTTAGCATTGCGGCAACAGAATAGAAATAGTAAGTGTGAATAATCAAGCTATATAGGTTGATGTTGCTATTTATGGAGTCTTGTAGTTGGAGCCTGCAGACCTGGAGACTCCTGGGACTACTTTTGTGAAGACAATAGAAGAATCAGCAAGTCTCTGACTGGACAAAGGTTTCAGTGATGATGAGGACTTCTGTCACACTACAACAAGAGAAGGCAACACATTTTGAAGTCCATCATTTTTGTTCATTGATTTAAAGAAATTCCTATTGTTCATTTGTTCCAAAACAGGCAACAAGCTGGCTGCAAGACAAATATAATCCTAAACTTAGCTAGCCAGTGAACTAACAAACCAAGCTAGTTGATCATTTCTAAAAGAGTGACTGTATCAATGACTTACTGTAACTATCAAACTGTTGGAAACAGAAAAAAAAAAAAAAAGAAGCACAAAACGGCCTGCAAAATTATGTCTATACGCATCCAGTGCTATTTAAAGACATACCTGTCTAGTACTCTTACACAATGTAGGGTCTAAACTGAGTAAGGCCGCCCCCATCAATGAAGTAAGAGGCCCCAACTATAACTTACTGCCGTTAGCTGATCGCCACCATTTTCCATGCATAAGTAACAGTCTTACGTAACCCGTAACGCGGACTTCGGGTAAGATTACGGAATTCAACGTTAACTCCGCGAGAAATTGAATAAGAAGTTTTAATTGCAGTTTTCTCGAAATAACTGTGCTCAAGATGGTCAGATTGCCGCTCGTATATTTAGTGAACCAAGGAGCGCCTGCCTATAATGATATCAAAATACTCCATAAGAAGTGCTCTACACAGTGGTATGAATAACTCATTTTTCATTATTTTACGGAAAAGGTCCCTTTTCCTAGGCACTGTCACATATGTTGAAATACGTTAATCAGAAGTAGAAATCACTTTATTTTAATGAGCTGATATTCAGATTTTAGATTTTGCCTTATTCGTCTAAAATTATCATATGTATAATTATATATAATATATATAAATGACCTGAAATATAATTAAATTGCAGAAAAAGTTCAAATTATGTTTAGATTTCTCTTCAGTATGACAACAGTGTATCATATGGTATTGTTAATGTCGTATCTACTCCACCAATAGATGACTTCACCTGTGAAATTAATCTGTCGTATGACATTGTGAAGAAAAAAGATCATTCTACACTATCACTGTCTAGTCCTACTCCACTTTATGAAAGTGTACAATAAAACTATTATGGGAAATCTTTTATAAGAATAATTCACCACTTACTTTGTTTTTGAAAACTTAAGAAATATTTGGTATTTTTACAGTAACTTCATAGTATTGGGGAAAAAATTAGTATTGGAAAAAAAATCACAATTTATTTAATAATTATGTTTAGTTAGTTTAGCTAATGTAAATTTGTTGAATCCCAACTAAGCTTTAGCTAATTATATGAATGACATCTAATTTTTTCGTAGCTCTCATGCTTATGATTAAGGCAAAGATGTGACTGCTTGTTTAACAAACTTGTTCAGATTTTAAAAAAAATACAATTCAAGTATTTATATAATATACATTCATCATTAGTATTTTCCAGTGACTCATAAAATTGTTTGTAAGAATTACAACTGGCTACGATATAAGATGTATAGTGAAGTTTTTTCGCACAACCTATAGCTATGAATGAACACATTACTAAGAGACAATGTATGATAGCTTACTGTGAAAATAGTACTTTACTAATGGTTTAAATTGAATCATAGTCTTTTTATTTACAACATAGATGTTGAATTGAGCTATAATTCAATGCTATTTGATCTATAGCCATATTCTACCAGTTTGTAGTACGTTAAATAAATACCCATGTACAACAATAGTAGTTTGGTTTTTAAAACCATTTTCAGTTGTGTACGTTGATGTTGCGAAAACATAAACTAAGCAACATGGACAATATTGGATTAAAAAACTAATATTTAAATTTTGGATAATTGAATGATTTGATAGGTTCTTTTTGAGGATTTCTGTTCTAAAAACACCAACTAATGAAAAATATATGTGCAAAACAATATTTTTTTAGCATTAACGTATTATTATGCTGATTGAGAGTATTCCTGCAGGAAATTTTTGAAGTAAAAGCAGGGAGTAACGAGAGGAAACTGATAAGCTAGGTGGTGAGCAATATTGAAATAGGGTGTTAAGCTTAATCAACTACTCTATAATGATTGTGTGTTTAATTATGTTAGCCAGACAAATAATTATAAAGCTTGCAAAGCTTATAAGAAAATAATTGTAGAAGTCTGTGTCTGTAACTTACATAGTGGTGTGTTTTAATTTACTCAGACTCAAGAATGTGTAGTGAAATAATGAACAGCATGGACATATTATAATACCAATTTAGAAGTAATTAGAATTCACTATAGGAAGTGGCATGATCCCGTCAAGAGAGGATAAATTTGTAACATACTACAACACAATGGCACATGAATCTAATTTGAATTGTTTTTTATATATGGTGTGTTTTGTTAGTTCAAGAATACTTCAGCATGCAATGTTTTTGTTACTGACCAAACATTCTATATTACAAGGACAAACCTTTCAATATGATGTGAACAAATGCATTGAAAGAAGTGAAAACTAACATAATAATATTGTTTGGCTTTTTGTATATAAACTAACTTAGATACACATGCTAGCAGGTTTCAAACACCATTTTGATGTTTTATTTCTATTTTACCTCTCTTTTTCACACAAGTTATAGAACTAATATAGGATTACAAGTCTGGCTTTGTTTAGATGTTTTTTTTTATACAAACTAACTTGAATAAACAAGTCAATACATTTAATATGTATGAGATCTGAAATAATATTTCATTCTTATGTCTCACATATTGAGAATTTAGTGGTATTGCATGCTTACATTTTATTTTACAGCCATGATATTTGTGCTAGAATATAATTTTGGATTATAGGTTCACTTCGTTTGTATTACATAACAATGTTCAAGTCTATAATGTTATTGAAGAGTTCACTAATCCCCTAACTAGCTGTCTGCATGTCTATCATCTGAATGCCAACTATGCAACTTATAAAACTAAACTTAGAACATAGCTACTGTAGTTTTTGTATTACGTTGAAACGCATAGTTCCTCCGACGAGTGCACTATATGTAGTGCCCTGACAGAGGGCTACTATATGTAGTGCCCTGCCTCTCAGTGCATTGGAAACGGTTAGTGGTTTCTATGATAGCTACGTACCCCAGAGAAGGAGGAGTTAGAATTTTTTGACTTTCATGTTTGGTATATTAAAGTTGTGCCTGAATTAAATCTTGCAAGTATTTATAATAGAGCAAGTGTGTGTTTAAAAATTTAGAATTATATAGTATTTTACAATTGCCAAGTACAGCTAATAGCTAGCTAGATGATGCTAAGAAATATCTACTAATAATTTATATTAAATGTGATTCCTGAGCAAGAGTTAAATGTAAATGATACTGGCAGACTTGTCTTTATGTTTCTCTGAATGTTTGTTGTTGATGCTAGGGTGGAATTATGGCTCTGCAAAGGAGAAGAACAGGTACTAATTGTTGACTAGAATATGTTGAAGTATCATTATTAGAGTTGCAAAGTCTAGGAATTTTGTTGTACAAAATGTCTGATAAAGCTTCTTTCTGTTGTGAAGATGTTCTTTTGTAGTTCCTCACTCCTTCCAAGCTTCTGTGTCCTGTTCTCTCCATCACTAGTTGTTCATTGACTCCACTTTGATACAGCCTTGTTGCTGTAGTGGCACGTAGTGAATGATTTGTCTTGAAGCCTTCAGTACCAGCACTTGCACACAACCTAGCAATGGTCTTAGTTAATGTGTTGTGTCCCAGAGGCCTTGTAGTATACCAGCAATCTTGGGTTGGTTTAGTGGCAGGCTGCAAGTAAAAGGCATCTAAATCATTAGGGGAAGTAGGACACATATTGATATATTTCTTGAATAGTCGTACAAAACAGCGATCGGAATTGCCTGAGTTGGCATGATGTATTACTACTTTTGGTTTAATCTTTCTACCTTTAATTCCACCAGGTCAATTTTTAGATAAATCCTCAGTATATTTCAAATATGGCCTTTCTCCTTCCATTTCAATAAGTTCAATTTGGCAGGGTCTCAACCGAAGCTGCCCGTGTTCTCGTCCACTTCTCAAAGCGAAATAAAGTCCATTACAAAATACCATAGTATCAAGTAAAGTATGTGGGTCCTTATCTCCTAAAAGTCCTATCTCCCAAAAATTTTTTTTCTTCATCAAGTGATAAGGGTTCAGCCTGGCGCTTCTTTGACCCTAAGCCTTTGGACTGTAGCTAGTCGTTTCATTTCAGCATCAAGAGATTTCTTGAAATCATCAAAGTCATGATCGGCGAAAAAAAATCGATTTTTGGATGTCCATTCCAGCGAAGATCCCTCATCAGACCACAAACAATGTGGTGTAAAGTATTTGGAGGAAACTCTGCTCCATCTTTCTTGCGCACCTTATTTTAGTACAGTATAGTAAATAGTTTTTTTAAATAAACTTACATGATTACTTTTACCTCTAAAATGAATCTGGTTAGCCAATACTGAATATTCTCCCTACTCAATGACTCAATTGGTCCTATTTTGTCTCCATTCTGATTCTCCCTGTAGAAGCTCCAGGAAGTCCACAAACCACAGCAATATTTGGTGTCTTCTTTAGTTTTCTTGCATGTACCAGTTTCCCTTGCCCTGCTGTCAACTTCTTCATCAGTTTTTATTGCAGCAAAAAGTCTTTTGTTGCCGTAGGAAAGAGAAGAGGATGCTTGAGATTGTTTCTTTGACGGCGAGAGAGATTGATCAGTGGTGGTTTGTGGTAGGTTGGAGCAGGAAGCTTGGGAATCTCGCTCTTTAGGTTCCTTAATAATAAAATTGGAGTATATTTTATCCTCTTCAGGTACTGCGGTAGCAGCTCTGTCCATCATTTTACTACATATTTCCCAGGCGCTATACAAGGTTCTCCTAAACAGGTAGGATTATCACAAAATTATGTAGGTTCTTCCATCTCCCTTGAAATATCTCTCTTTTCCTTATCAAAAAATGTTAGCATGCTGGGAGTGGAAGTACGTTGGAAGCACTTGGAAACACTCACTCAGTGGTTGCTATGTTCTAAATTAGTTGGGCACTGCGCACCATCGGGCGCTACTGTGTTTAGGGTCCCTCGGACCCCATTAGTAGTGCCCTCGCTGCGCTCGGGACGCCACAGCCTGAGGCCTTCGGGACCCTAAACACAGTAGTGCCCTTGGTGGCAGTGTCTAACTATTATATAACTAGTGATGTGCTTGAGCACAAATGGCGAGCGAGCCTAAAGACTATACTATTTGTATATGAATGATTTTGACTTCTAACACTGAAGCTACTGAAAATAAGGTCCAGTTATTAAATTTCGCATACACTGTAAAGGGATTTCAGTGCCATAGTAACAACTCTCTGCAACTGCTTGAATTGAAGGGAAAAAACAACAACAAAACAATACACGTTATTTAAAAGTTTTCTTTGTGGTATTCTTTAGCTAAGTAGTGGTTGTAACACACAATGCTTTGACACAACTGGACATGCACCTACACAGACTTACCTTCGCAGTAGTCTAGTGGACAGTGTATTTTCAAGTAAATACTGTTGCGCACGGCTTATAACCATGACAAAGCGACATTGACTTACCACCGCCACTAACTCGACTAGAAATAGAAAGCCCTTCGTTTTCAAGTTTTAACGGACCGCAAAAGAATTCAAAACGGTAAACAATTCAATTCCTAGGTGATACGGGGTACTGATCGATAAAAAAAGCGGATTTGTTTTAGTGCAATTTGGGACGGGGTCGACCAATAAATAACACAAAAAACGCGAGGTCAAGTACAAATGGCATTTACATACGTCCAATCAATATTATACAAATAAATAGGGATGTTGCTGAGCACAAATGGCGAGCGAGCCTACAAGACTATACTATTTATAGAATGATTTTTGACTTCTAACACTGAAGCTACTGAAAATAAGGTCCAGTTTTTTATTTAGATAACGGTAAGGGATTTTCAAGTGCCATAGTAACAAACTCTATGCACTGCTTGAATGAAGGAAAAAAACACAATAAAACAATACACGTTATTTAAAAGTTCTGTGATATTCTTTAGCTAAGAGGGGTGAAACACGATGCTGAACAATGGACATGCCCTACACAGGACTTACCTTTCGCGGTCGTATAGTGGACAATGTATTTTCACTAAAACTTGTTGCGCAACTACTTATAACCATGACAAGCGCGCCATTGACTTACCACGCCACAACTCGAATGAAATGGAAGTCCCTTACGTTTTGCAAGTTTTAAGCACACCCTCAAAAGCATTCAAAACGGTACACATCAAGTTTAGGGTGCTACGGGTACTTGATCGAAAACCATGAGGATTCGTTTAGTTGCAATTGGACGGGGTCGACCCATAACTAAACACAAAAACGCGAGGGTTCACAAAGTACCCAAAATTGACATACATACTCCATACATCTATCTAAAATCGTGATGTGCTTGAGCACAAATGGCGAGCGAGCCTAAAGACTATACTATTTTTATATGAATGATTTTGACTTCTAACACTGAAGCTACTGAAAATAAGGTCCAGTTTTTACATTTCGCATACACGGTAAAGGGATTTCAGTGCCATAGTAACAACTCTCTGCAACTGCTTGAATTGAAGGGGGGAAAAACAAGAACAAAACAATACACGTTATTTAAAAGTTTTCTTTGTGATATTCTTTAGCTAAGTAGTGGTTGTAACACACAATGCTTTTACACAACTGGACATGCACCTACACAGATTTACCTTCGCAGTAGTCTAGTGGACAATGTATTTTCAAGTAAATACTGTTGCGCACGGCTCATAACCATGACAAAGAGCGCATTGACTTACCACCACCACTAACTCAAATAGAAATGGAAGTCCCTTAAGTTTTCAAGTTTGAACTGCACCCGCAAAAGAATTCAAAACGGTAAACAATTCAATTTCTAAGGTGATACAGGTACTGATCGATAAACCAGAGGATTCTGTTTAGTGCAATTTGGGACGGGGTCGACCACATAACTAACACAAAAATGCGAGGGTCAAAGTACAAAATGACATACATACGTCCAAACATATATACAAACTAGTGGTGTGCTTGAGCACAAATGGCGAGCGAGCCTGATAGTTAGGTAACATAAAATGTTACTATGTTTTAGCTTACTTCATAAACACTATAAGTAATAGTTAGAGCATACCCGCTTAGGTACTGGTGGATTTAGTGCACTAAAACCACCAGTACCTGAGCGCATGCTCTAACTATTTTAGAACCCGTTTACCCAAAGCCTGCCCACAGTTTCCACTAGCAACTTGGTTTATCAGCATTTTCGCACAAATATGGCGGTGTCAAGCGAATTTCCGGCCCAAAATTAAAATTCAATTAAAATTCAATTGAACCACACCTGGCAGGTTTACTTTAGCATTGTAGCTGCCAGCTGTTATCTCCAGATCTAACTCTACCCTGGGCTGCTCTGCTCTGTGGTAAACAGTTAAGCAGCTAGCTATGGTAAATTCCTGCGGTATGAGGTATGAGCGGTCAGCAGGAGAGTTGTCAGGAGAGTTGTCCGAACTAGGGCTGGTCCCGTGTATAGGTCGGATATGAGAGGGTAGTAGACCCTCACATATCATATCCAGGCCTCACACAGCTTTATCCGGCCTATTCTATTAAACTAAAACTCAAAAATAGCAATACCCCAAGGGTGGTTAGTATGCACAGTTTATATACCTAAAGGCAAAAAATAGTGCACACTTAACAAGTTAGTACACCTAGTAACAATATAGCAACGGGTTCTAATAGCAGTTATGACATTTAATTTCAGCAAACAAATACAAAATCCCTCTCTTACCTTATTAATGGTAACTTTTGTAGTATCAAACATCTGCCATTCTGATAATCTCAATTACCAGTAACTCTTGAACAAGCTCTCAGCTACGATAAAAAATAAACCAGTGTTATTATTTGTAATTTTAGCCAACAAATATGGAATTACTACTTACATCATTCTTGAGTATTGATAACTTCTGTAGTATCAAATTGAAGTTACTTTGACCATCTGAATTACCTTGAATTCTTGACAAGCTCTCACCTACAAAAACATAAAGACAATCAATTTTAGCACACAAATACAAAATTACTTTCTTACCTCATTTTCTTGAGCAGTGGTAACTTTTGTAGTACCAAATTTGAGCCAATCTGACTATTTGAATTTACCAGTCACTGTTGACTAGCTCTTAGCTACAAAAAAAGAAAGGCCAGAGTTAATTTTGCATACTTAGCTAACAAATATGGAATTGCGTACTTATCTCAGCTTCCCTCGAGAAGTAGTAGCTTCCATAGCATTAATACTACGGCTTCTGACTACCAACGGCTCTTGACAACCAACAACCGGCACTCTCCGTATCCCCCCATAAAACGGCGAAGTTTTGAAATTAAGTCTGGGAAAAGGCTCTTCAACGCCATAGTAACCTGTCGAATCAACTTTTGTGTCTTGAAAACAAGCATTTTAGCAGGAGTTTTCTCATACTTTGGAGCTTAAGTATAAAGTAGGTTTGCTAATGCTTGTAGTGTAGTTTCAGAATAAACTGGAGTCAAGCCTAAATAGCCGTGTTTTTAGGGGGAAAAGTCCCCGCGCGCGCGTTTAAGGAGCATAGTACCATCCATACATACATACATATATAACATATACCCGATTTTGCATTATCCACCCCTAATATGTTCGCTCGCTACGCTCGCTCGCAAACTAGTGGTGTTCTTGAGCACAAATGGCGAGCGAGCCTGATGTTAGGTAACATGAAACTAAGTATTGTTACTATGTTTTAGCTTAGTTCATGCAAACACTATAATAGCAGTTATGACCTTTTATTTCAGCAAACAAATACAAAATCACTCTCTTACCTGATTAATGGTAACTTTTGTAGTATCAAACATCAACCATTCTGATAATATCAATCACCAGTAACTCTTGAACAAGCTCTCAGCTACGATAAAAAAATAAACCGGTGTTATTATTTGTAATTTTAGCCAACAAATATGGAATTACTACTTACATCATTCTTGAGTATTGATAACTTCTGATTGAAGTTACTTTGACCATTTGAATTACCTTGAATTCTTGACAACAAGCTCTCACCTACAAAAACAAAAACAATCAATTTTAGCACACAAATACAAAATTATTTTCTTACCTCATTTTCCTGAGCAGTGGTAACTTTTGTAGTACCAAATTTGAGCCAATCTGACTATTTGAATTTACCAGTCACTGTTGACAAGCTCTTAGCTACAAAAAAGAAAGGCCAGAGTTAATTTTGCATATTTAGCTAACAAATGTGACCCGTTTTAGGAAAATCGGCCTAAACGCGGCATCTAAAGTTTTCTAATTTATTGTACCAGTAGGCTGCACTAGTGGTATTTAATAGAACTCTTCCATTATGAACAGTTCCATTGAGAAATGGCAGAACTACCCAATCATATCCTGACACAGCTAATGTACAGGTGAAAACTAACATATCTCCAATACAGAATATATTTTGAGAAGGTGTCACACCATTTGACTGAATCATAAGAGGTGTCCCACATGCTAAAATAAAAAATATAGATAGACCCTTTGTCATATTGCTATAAATATTTATACATGTGGGAGTGTTGGTATGCCGTCCTCCTAATTTGGAAACTGTAGCACAAGCCGTCTTCGCCCTACGCACTACAACACTTCAGTATTTTTGCTAAACTTATTATTGCTGATTTCGAAAAACGCCGGGTAAAGGCGTTGCTAAGGTAAGGGGGCGTGCCTTGTGTCCGTATACTATTACTGCGTGTCTCCGGGACACTATGGAATAAACCGGTTACAGGCGGATTGAAAGAAGTCTAAAAGGCTTAATGCAGGGCACCTTAAGAAACTATGATGACGAGAATTGCGTGAGTACGTGAATTATGTAGAATAGTAAGTGAATTAGTTAGCTACAGTTTTTTCCCCGCTGTTAGTGAAAAGCCCGCCAATAATTTCTTAGCAACTCTCCGTACACGAGTCCAACCGGCTAGTGTTTCTAGCTTCCTAGTGTGAGTTCTAGAGCACGCCAGAGCTTACACAACTGCGTCATAAGCTAGAGCTAACTGGTGTCTATCCATTTCTGCCATAAAAAATTTTTTGAAAAAAATCGACCCATAAGGCTTTACCCGGGGTTACTGAAAAAAATTGTTTGCCGCGTTTAGGCCGATTTTCCCAAAACCGGTCACAAATATGGAATTACTACTAACCTCAGCTTCCCTCGAGAAGTAGTAGCTTCCTTAGCATTAATACTACTGCATTCTGACTACCAACAGCTCTTGACAACCAACAACCAGCACTCCGTATCCCCCCCATAAAACGGCGAAGTTTTGAAATTAAGTCTGGAAAAGGGTCTTCAATGCCATAGTAACCGGTCGAATCAACTTTTTGTTTCTTGAAAAGCAAGCATTTTCGAAGGAATTTTCTCACAATTTGGAGCTTAAGTATAAAGTAAGGCTTGCTTAATCCTGTAGTTTCAGAATAAACTGAGGTCAAGCCTAAAAAGCCGTGTTTTTTGGAGAAAAGAGTTCCCCGCGCGCGCGTTTAAAGGGCATACGTACCATCCCACATACATATATACATATAACATATACCCGATTTTGCATTATCCACCCCTAATACTGTCTCGCTCGCTACGCTCGCTCGCCAATAAACAAACATCCCCGATTTTCGATTGTGTTACCCCTGTAAGTGTCTCGCTCGCTACCTCGCTCGCCAATTAGTACACTGCAAGGATTTATAGAACACATTAAACGGCAGTATTTCCTGTGGGAGTTGGAGTGGTCTTGGGCCCTCTGAACTTTTGGCCAAATTAAGTATATTATAATAATTCTATATTTATAATAATTTTTTTTTTTTTACATTAGCCAAATGTGTCTGAAAAACATGTCAGGAAAATTAAATGATTACTGATGACAGAAATTATTTATTAAGCACTCAGGTTGGGTAGCTAGAGAGCACCCAGATGACAGTCTTTTACAAACATGAAGGAGTATAATTTAGAATCACTACTTAGTTAAAAGCCAGTTGAATGAATTCTACTCTAAACTTTTACATTTTACTTAGTGACACTTGCTCTTAGTATCAGGCCATCGAATCAGAGGTTTAGCTATGTGTAGTTTGACATTTTATCAAGTGTAACTAGTGAGGCTCCAAACAGCTGCTTTAAGACAATGTAGTACATTTCACATGCACTGACTGCTACAATTCTCAACTGCAATTTAGAGGCTGAATGACCTTTTAAGCTGAGTGACCTGTGGCTGACCTCACCAAACCTTGTGGCAAGATGACCTCTTGAGCTGAGTGAGCTGTGGCTGACCACAATAACTTGTGGCAAGATGACAGTAACCTGAGTGATCTTGACTACAATAAGCTGATCTTCACACAAAATAAAACCCTTTCACTAAACAAATAAACAAAATCTCCCTAAAAAATAATAATAAATCAATAAATAAATACAAATAAATAATTAAATGAATACAAATGGATAGGTAAAATAAGAAAAAAATTTTTGAAAAACATAATAAATAAATAAAAACAAAACTGGTACTATATATTATATTATCCTTCACACATACATGTAGTTTATTTTTCATGTCTTAAGTAACCAAATTAAGGAAAACTATCCAGTCTCATCCCACTTCAAGAATCTTAGAATATTTATTAGAGAACATTATTATGGCCTTTAATAAATACTTCCAATGGTACTAAAATTATGACTTAGAATTCACCTTTTAGCTGCAATTGGAGCTACATTCTCCAAACAGCTGCAATTGGGGAGCTTTATGACCTCTAGTGTAGAATGATCCTCCGCCAGACTAACCTTACTATAATTAGCTGGAAAAAAATAATTCCTCATACAAGAAAGCACAAACACACAGACACAAACATACAGATTATCAATTTTGCTCTTCCTTGTGAAACGAAAAATAAGGTAAATTAAAATAATACATGTACATTGAAAAAAACATGGACATAACTTAGAGATACAAACTGTGGTTATAACTGAACCACACATATTTACACCTCGACCACAGACCACACTAAAATTGGTCATATTGTCCTCTCACATTTTGAATGAGTATAGATATGTATTGTTATTATACAAAGTACTCCCCCTAATTCTGACCCAAATTAAATAATCACTGAAATTACAACTATGCTGTGATTGTTTCATCCTTATTAGGAATCATCAGTATGATATAATCACTATGAAGTCATGGGTGATAATGTACTATAATAACCTATAATGACAATGTAGCAGAATAATTATTAAAATATTATAGGATACACCCATAACTTGATAATGATAAACATAGACAATCGCCATTATTTAGTGTGTGCATTTTTATGGTGATCGTCAAACTTCCTTACCTTTTAAGCTAATGCTTAGATTATCTACAGCAATGACTACTGCACAATCTGAACATTGTTGGGATCATGACATTTCATTTGCAGACTTTGTGCACATAGTGGAGACACATAGAGTGAAACCACAACCATTGTGGTAACTGTGTACCACAACATCACCAGACTCACATAGGTGAGAACTTGGACATTTGCTGTCTCTGAGGACTATATACAGTCATGATAGTTTGCCACTCACTGGGTGGGAGTATTGGCTCTGACTTGCGGCATTGGTTCACAAACACCATATCAAGTCGCCCAACAAGAACAAAATTGTAACAGGTCAGAGCTAGCTAGGTGCCGACTACAATGCTACTGCTCAGTTCAGTGTAACATAGATACATATGTGCTAGAAAACGTATTATAACTCAATCACTCGTGATCTAAAAATAACAGGTATTTCAGTGGGTTTTGAAAAGCTTGAGTACAAGGAACAGTGCCACTGATCTAATGAGAAATTTGATAGGCATATTTGCAGGGAAAAAAAACTACATCAGTGTAAAGAAATGGCATAAATTATCTTCCATTTACACGTTAAATGATTTAGAGAGTCAGTTTTGATTTAAGACACACACACACACACTTGTGAACCATTTCAAGTGTTCCCAATTGTTGGACACACTAATTTCAGCATTACTAGACATCTCTCATGTGTTCTGTCTAAAGACAAGAGTACTGGGTTGGCAAACCAGTCACTGAGTGAGAGATCAAAATGCATTTTGTAATAGCAGTAATGGTGCTTATTTTGGTACCAATTTAATTTAAATGTAGTGGGGACCATTATTGTAATCTCCCAGTACTAAGGTACATTGCACCTTACTTCAGCATACTACTCTTTATTTCCACTAGCTACACACAATGCACTAAATACACAGTAGTTATAAACTTACCTGAAGAGGTGTTACAAGTGCACAGATTTACAAAATCATACTGCATACTTTGCCAAACTTATTGGACTGCAGTAATGACATCATAATGGTTGACAGCATGGCGAACATACATGGCCATTCGAGAATCACTGTAAGTGGAGACATCAAACTGGCCATGCATGTTGGATGGAATGTGCTTGCTCCACCCATAGTTAGTATCATAAGTATACACGGCAGTATTCAAGAGGATGGACAGCACCATAATCTCCACTTCTGAGCCCCAAGTTCTGTCACAGTCCATTTTAGTGGCAGAGATGTATTGGTGGATTCCATCTGTTCTCGACTCAGCACACGATGACCCATTGCTGTTCTCTGACACTTCTCCAATGGAGCGCAAATGCAGCAAAAGGGAAGAGACTTGACTTTCCCACAGGCTTGTGCCAATGGTCTCATGTGTTGTACAATAGCTTGTCTAACTTGTACGTGCTGGTCTTCAGAGCCAGTGATGATAAATGAGAAAGCTCTAAACATGCAATTTCCATCACCACTAATGCTTTTGAATCCAGTGGGGCTAAGTCAATGGAGTGCTCAGGCTGCCTGGCTATATTCCATTCGGTCCTTGATACTCCAATCCCAATTCCTGACAGGTTCTCTGCTGCCACTCCACATCACCAGGATGGTATTTAAAGCAGTCATTGTTTTGTTCAACCCTGATAATTTCTAATTGGCTTGATACTTCCTAGGCTTGTGCCAAGTATAGGCACATTGGGTGACTGCTTTTCTGTCAGTACAGGATTTGGTAAATCACAACTCATTGCGTTTTTATCAGCCTAGGCCTCACATTTTGGCAAGTTTGGAATAGCAGATACAAGTTGCTGTGAAGGCAGAGACGCAAAATTGACTGTGTGGGTGATTTGACTGTGAACCTCACACGTTGAAATTTTATGCTGGATAGCAACATCTGCCTCATCAGCTATAATGTCGGCATCAATGGCTGATGTAGTTACAGGCAATTCAGTGGGCTGAATAATTTCACATGGCATTATTTTATTGTGCAAGGATTCTAATCTTTTCTATTCATGCAGTCGTTCACTGTGACGACGGCCACTGGCTAGATTGGCTACTTGCTGAAATGGAAATGGGGGAACAAAGAGCAAGTCTTTCAACTCTCGAACACGCGAGCATGCAACAAACGTTAAGCCAGCTGAGATTTTTTTTTTCCGACATCAACGACAACTTTACTTAGTGTCATACCTTGGCACTTGTGAATGGTTACTGCCCACGCTAGTTTTAGTGGTAGCTGAAGTCTGGAGCATGGCTTATCGGAAGACAGCCACATGCGTCTCAATGGAATGATGGAGACTGATCCATCATGTAGAGAGGGGCCATTGTATGAATCAAATCGTACTGTTACTGCTACAGGAAGACTTGGTGGAGATTCACCAGCACCATCATAGCAGACAGCCACAACTGTGCCAATTGCTCCGTTGACAAGACCAGCTTGCACACACACGTTGGCAGTCAGCATCACTCTTGCTCCCTCTGCTAGGCACACTACTGGTTCTAGTCCACCAGCATCGTCAGAGAAAATTTTGCTAGCTCCAGGTCCAGAATGAACTGCCTTGATCACTGCCACAGGTTGACCAATTGAACGCAACTTGGCAACATTGTACTCTGCCACTGCAGCTGTGGAGGGGAACAGATGAATAGCATTATTAAACACTGTAGGGTCATCAATTTCAGCTAAAGTTTGCTTCATTAGTTGCTTCCAATCTGCAACTGACAATTCAACATTTCGCAACCGCAACAGAATACCACGAAATAATTTTTGAGCCTCGTTTTCACCAGCTTGCCTCATCACTTGATCCAGAGTTATGGCATAATTGAATTGGTGATAATTAACACTGCCAAGGTCCGACAACTCTGACCTTGATACTGTTGTGTACAAGGGCAAATCCATAACAGGTGGAAGTTGTCCCCAATCTCCAAAAAGTAGGCACAAGCACCCACCAAACAATTCATTAGACCTGCAAGTTAAATGAAGAGTCAAAAGTCACACACTGACATTCACAATTTAATGACTACTGCTTACCGATGGGGGAAAGCTTGACGCAATCTGCGATCCATTTGACCAAACAGTTTCCTGCCCACCATCGACATCTCATCCTGAATGATATAAGAGATTCTGTCCAGTGATTCTTGGAGACTGTGAAAACTTTGCCCTTCGAGGTCTCTAAAGTCATCTCGGACTGGTATCTTCAACAAGGAGTGCAGTGTGTGGCCATGAACATCGTAAGCTGCAGCTCCAGTAGGAGCCATAATACAAAGTTTCTCTCCCAACAGCTCATGCAAGCAACCAATCAAGTATGATTTTCCTGTCCCCGCTGTTCCAGAGACTATCATTTTCAGAGGCTGTTGCTGATTATGACAGCTAAAGTGCTTATTTACAACATCAAACGCCTCTAGTTGCTTTCCTTGCAGCTTGCTGGAGTCTACTTTTATGCTAATCGCTGACAACATATCTGCACATTGACGCAGTTGTGCCACAAAAGAGCGCATTTCACCCACATTGTCATATTGCTTTGCTGCAGCTGTCCAATCAACTTTGTCACATGAGGCTACAGCAGAGGCTCCTATGCTATACTGGTGACCACACAGCAACATCCAGTCTTGAAGGGTGGCAACTGGATGGGAATCATCCAGATCTTCGTCAGACTCATCCTAAAATCACAATGTAATATAAATCACGTGAGCAAAATTAATACTATCATCCCTTACCTCATTGTGGGAACATCTTTCCTCCTGTGCAGTCTCCAGCCGCTGGATGTCATCAGCAAGTGAAGTCGGAGCATTTCCTGATAAAAAAAAACAGGCATAAGCATCCATGTAACGATCATTTCCAGCTAGCAATTGTTCGAGTTGATGAAAAGACTGGTGCAGCATAAGCTTTGCTTGCAGTATTGCTCGTTATTTGGTCCGTCTGGATCTGATGAGCATCATAATCTTGTTCATCATGATTTTTTAGTAATGCACCATCTTCCTCATTGCAGGTAGAGGATTTAATACCGGAGTGGTTGGATAAATGTCCATCTTCTGGAAGTTCATTCAGGGCAGTGTAGTCAATGTTGACTTTGCGATAGTACTTGTTGTGCTGCTTCAACCACAGGAGTGCATTAAGCACAACTGCCCTTCTAACTTTGAAATCTCGATGAGAGTTGTCTGAGCCCTTTTTCCTCACAATCAGTATATCTAATTCCTTGGGAATTCTCGGCAGGCTGGTGGCAAAGGCCGTGATGTCTTGCGGCAGGTTAATGACATGACCTTTGTAGCCATACTGTTCATGAGGTAGGCGATAAACAGACATTATAGGAATCACTAATGATATCAACATTTCTTCCACTTTTGACAACCCCTGCAAAATAATAATGTTATATAAAGTCTATATTGTGTTAATTGTAACAGTATATAGTATCACAATAATTGCTAATATTGCCAAAAAATGTATTAGTTTTCATTGCTTAAATGGTCAATAAAGTGCGACCACATATAAAAAAGAAAAAATTCTGACTTAATTAATAAAAAAATATTTGGTAAAAATAAATGTGAAACAAAGTTGGAAATAATATTAAGCAATAATAATAACAAACAAATACATGGTCCAGTGGCCGATCCACCGCTAATGACAGGGAGGGGGCCCAAATATATTTAGGTCAAAATTTATGAAATTTAATACAGTATGTAAATGATTTGTACATTTATTTATCAATGAAAAGCATTGAAGTAGCATGTATAAACATATTTGCCTATATTGGTGCCCTTTGTTCATCATAATTTTTCAATAAACTTGGTTCAGAGGGATGGAATGGGGGAGGGGGGCTGGCCCCCTTTTGGTTCCTCCCCTGTGGTCACATAGTCTATGGCAGTATTATTAATCATGTGTGATTACTATAAAAGTATTATAGATAATAAAGTTACTTACCTGTAATTCAGCTGGTATGGACTCATGTTGTTCTCAGCTGAAAATAACTTGGGAATTTTCTTGTCACGGAAGCATCTCCGACATTCAGTACAATTACTTGCCATCTGTGTGCCTGGGAAATGTTCCAAGCATATAGAGCAGATTGGTGACTCTATTGATGACATTGACTCATGGAAAATTTTAATTTTTTCCTTAAAACATTCATCATTCAACAAAGATACGAGTCGGTTACTGGAATTCTGCTTAGACATATTATTTCTTAGCTAGTCTAGCAGACCTCTGTTCTGGTGTCTCCATTTCAAGACGCTCTCGCTGACGAGTGCTCATTCATTCTAATCTAGAAAGAGAGTTTTCAAGGGCTTCAGCTTGCAAACGCTACTTTTTGTTCTCCAGTCTGGCCTCTTTGTCTACTAAAGTTTCGTTACAAAGGCGGTTCTGCTGATTCATTTTCAGCTGCTCTAGCTTGACTTTTTTTTCAGCTTCAGTCTCAGCAGTAAGCCTCTGATGCTGATTCATTTTCAGCTGCTCTAGCCTGACTTGTCTTTCACCTTCAGTCTCAGCACTAAGCCTAAGGTGCTTATAGACCGTCAGATGCTCTAGTCTGACTTGTCTTTCAGATATAGTTTCAGAACTACGCCTGTGCTGCTGATTCATTTTCATTTGCAGCAACCTAGCTTGTCTTTCAGATATTGTTTCGGAACTATGCCTGTGCTGCTGATTCATTTTCATTTGCAGCAACCTAGCTTGGCTTACAGCATCTGATTCAGCCTCAAGATGTTGGTTCTTTAGGATCCTCTTATTCTGCAGGCGAGCTTCTTTTTGTTCCAGGGATTCAGCCTTGAACAGTTGCTGTTTATATTCACAAGCATTCTGTAATCTTGAGGTTCTTTGAACCATAGATTCATTGGCTAATGCAGCTTTTCTTTTATCCAGTCTATTTTTTTTTTCAACTGGAGTTTCTGCAGCACGTCTGGCTCTGTCTCTACAGTTTCTTTTTCTTCGCCGCTCCTCCTGCTCTAGATCAGTTTCAGCCAAGCTTTTGGCTCTCAGCCTCTCATTCATTTTGTCAAGCTTAATCCTTTCCTCTTGAACACTCTCAGCAGTAAAAGATATATCAGGTTTGGGTAGTTCCATGGCGCAAAATAGAACTGTACAGATGAAGAAATTTTATTCTGAAAAGAACTAAATAACTTAGAAATCAGTACTAACCCGGAACTAATTTCCATAGTAACAGAAAACCGCTTTTATGCAAAGCAATTTAAATATTTGGTAAAGTACACACTGTAAAGATTAAAAAAAAAATAAAAAAAAAAAGGAGCCAGAGTTATTGATGTACTTTTAGCTAACAAAAAAGAAATTAGGTACTTACCTAGTAGTAATAGCTTTCATAGGGTTCTCACTACAGTCCGCTCTTGACAACCAACAAGCGGCACTACAGTAGAAAAAACAAAAAGGCTAAATTTGCATATTTAGCTAACAAATATTGAATTAAGTACTTACCTCAACTTCCCTCGAGTAGTAGTAGCTTCCTTGGCATCAATACTACGGCATTCTGACTACCAATGACTCTTGGGGTGACCAACCCAACCGGTGTCATAATGAATTGTCCCCCCCTCTAAAGTGTCCCCCCCCGGACAAACCACTAGTGAAACTGTCCCCCCCCCCCCCCCCCCCCCCCCCCCCCCCCCCGTGACAATATTCACTAGTGAATACTGTCCCCCTTCAGTGAATAATGTCCCCTCCCCCTTCCCCTCTCTCAAATACTTAAACAAATGAGCATTACCACGATCCAACAGAGCGATCCCTTTACATAAATTTTCACTCCATTTCCAGTACTATTATTATAAGTTTTCACTCCATTTCCAGTACTATCTTCCGTCAGTAATAAATTAGCTGCCCGCTTGGCTTCAATTTTAGTTTTGGTTTTTCAACAGTGCTTAGTTATTTGAATTTTTTACTTCTGTTTTTTTTTTAAATGGCAATTTTAGTTTTGGTTATTGGCTTGTAGGTAATAGCTATTACAGTATTTAGCTAATGATTTTAGTCCTGGTATATTTTACTGGAATGTTATTTATTTAGTTTAGCATTGGCCTCCTTTATTTTGGCTTATTCACTTCATTCAGTAGTTTTGGTTTTTGTTTCCAATGATAATTTTAGTTTAGTTTAGTTAAATTCAACTGTATACATGTATGAATAATTAGTTTTAGTTTTGGTTATTATAGTACCCATGAAGTTTAGTTTAGTTAGTTAAGTAGCTAATAACCTAACTAAAATTAATTTTAGTATTAGTTAACCAAAGCAACACTATGTAGCCATCCTTGTGTGAATATCAATGAGGAACCTAATAGCTAGCTAGCTATATCAAAATAAGCTGTTCAATATGTGACTTGTAAGTATTGTAGGTAAAGGGGACTTAGGATGCTGGGACACATCTGCCCATATTATTTACTTAAAATCACATTTTTGCAAATATCTCTGTAATGACAAGTTCGCCCAGAGGTAAAAAAACACCATAGCCATTAAAAATGTGCAAGTGAGGACCACTCTCACATACACTTTGGAAAAGTATCTGCAAACCACTTTCAAGAAACGAGATCACTATTGTCAGTACAAGAATCACTATTTTGATGCATAATTAAAATGCTTGGACCTCTAACATTTTACATGATGCATTCTAATAAAGCTTTTTTTTCTAAATAATGTTTGATGTGTGGTTTGTCAATTACCATTTAAATTTTCAAATTATTTGTAAAAATTATTCAATCGAAGATAGTTTGAAAAATACAATGTTAATCCACAAACCCCATCAATCATTGTTAATATAGAAAAATCTATATTGGCACTATGCAAAATATCAGAGCTCCAAGTATTTTCATTGTGCAGAAATAGCAGCCCCTGTACTTGCAATAGTAACCCAGATTCTTGAAAGTGGCTCAAATTTGTTTCACGCAGACTGCCTTTAAAAGTAACAATATTAGAGAATACATTCAAAAAACAAATTGGATAGTAGAAGATATTATGGGACTATAATTATTAGCTATTGGCAGGAAAATTACAAGACTTTTCAAAAAAATAGCTACATTGTGCAGTATGAATTGCTTATTCATGGTAGATAGTTTTATTTAATCATATTAAACTTTAAGATTTGCTAATTTAAGCCAATTAGACATTTTATGAATGCAAGTATTCTACCTAACATTTATTATATATTGTCAAAATTGGGGGGGCTGAAGCCCCCCTAATTTTGACAATAATGTCTACAGCCACAAAAAATATGTTGTAGAACACATAATTAAGCACAAACACTACAGTTTGGGCAAAGCCACTTTCCTTGCAGATCAGCCTTTGAAACTCTTAAACACTGATTGGTGTGATACCATGTTAAACACTTGGTGCACCTCCCCCATTCCTCCAATGAATGAATTCCCTCTGGAAGTCGGCAAATACAGTGCACTTCAATGAAGTCAACAGCAACTATTTTAGAAAGGGCACGTCTCTCTTTCTTTAATGGAAAGAGTGCCATCTTTCCTTCTTCAAGACATCGATACAAATGACTCCTCATTTTCTTTTGATCATAAAAAAATTTTTCCTGGATCTTTCCCCCTGCCTGAACTTGTGAATCCATGAAATTTAGACGAATTTTAGGAGCATTACTGTAAAGCAAAGAAGCTACCTGGCTTTTTACATGTTTTCCTGCGGAGCGATATACGCTATCATAGACTGACACTATTGGGTGTGGGCAGCCAATAGTAGTCACTGTTAGCCAGTGACCATTGCAATTGTTCAAAATTTGTACAAACTCATCGTGCTCCACATTAAATGACAAAGCCACTCCACATGTCACATCTTGGAAGCCTGAAATTTCAGGACAACTTTGCTCCAGCAGCTGTTGAGCAGCATTGATAATATTGTCATTTAGCCAACCTAATGGATTAAGCAACAACTTCTTGTCTGCTTCTGTCAGCTTAAGGTCAGGAAGCCAATATTGAAAATTCTGGTTTGTCTTCACAACATATTCTTCAACCTCAATAATGTCGGAATGCACAGTACTGTCCATATTAGCTCGCATTTGTTTTTTGGGTGATGTCATGAATGATTCTTGCTGTAATGAAGACGAAGGTGAGGGTGGATGCAGTAAGGGTGCGGCTGAAGATGGCAGGGGTGGGACTGAAGATGGCAGGGGTGAGGCTGAAGATGGCAGGAGTGGGGCTGAAGATGGCAAGGATGGTGCTGAAGATGGCAGGGGTGGGACTGAAGATGGCAGGGGTGAGGCTGAAGATGGCAGGAGTGGGGCTGAAGATGGCAAGGATGGTGCTGAAGATGGCAGGGGTGGGACTGAAGATGGCAGGGGTGGGGCTGAAGATGGTAGGGGTGGGACTGAAGATGGCAAGGGTGAGGCTGAAGATGACAAAGGTGATGCTGGAGGGAGAAAATATGTTGTTTTATATAATGAATAAGGGGTTCTTAAAATTCTAGCTATAAGCTATCTGTGTGGTTGAAGCAAGGTTCATTGAGGGATTTGATCTAACCCACTTCATACCAGTCCTCCCTTCATCCATCCAAGTTGAGCTCAAACTCAGACTGATGGCTTCTAACTTTAATCAAAGTATTGTGGTACTTAATCAAGTAGTCTCACTATTCATTTTTGTTATTGCATATAATTTAGATTATTTATTACTAAATTCCTTACCTTTAGTGTCATTTACTTCTATTTTCTTTGCTGCAATAAATGAAAACATCAGTATTTGCAATACAGTAGTGAAATTAGGAATTAACATACAATCAAATTTCTTCTTCAGCTCTTCATCAAGTTTCCAGCTTTCTGGACTCAAAACAGAAACTATAACAAACAATTATTCCATAATATTAAAAAGAATTATGCATAATTTAACTTTAACTAACCTGATGATGCAGTCTCACTCTGTTCAGGTACTCTGTGGCTCTTGTTCACATAAGTGAACATAATAGTTTTGGCCTAATAAAAGTGAGAAGCAGAATGATTATGGACCCAAATAGCTGTGTAAATACAACTATATATACCTCATTTTTGCCAACACCAAACATATCCATAATAATGAAACTTAAAACTTCTGGAAGTAAGACATCCATTGTATATGAAAAAAATCTAGATGTACAGAATATCATAACTATTTTTACAGTTGACAAATGATAACTTATTGACTGAATTACCAAGCTGAACTTGTCATTACAACAGAATATGGAGATCATGAAAATTGAGATACATTCATACACGTTATAGAAAGGCTTCTGTTTTTCAATATCTCTTCTGTTTTTCAATATCTCTACGAATAAATAATATTAATTCATTTTCAGATAAAATTCATAATTACAGCAAACATACGAAGTTTCCTACATGAACTTTTGATGAAATCCGTATAACTTGGGCACTCATATTCCTGCAGCTGTATTAATAACAAGTCAGAGTTTGATATAATGGATATGAGTGAGAATATAAATAGTGAACCTAACGTTTTAAACAATTACTTCTTGGTTTAAATAGAGTTAAATAAGTAGCATTCAAATGGAATGCATAAAATATTTTAATAGTAAAATTGTAAAACAATATATTTCTACTTACTTCTTCATTTTTTATTTTTTCAAGAGTATATTAGATGCAATTTAAATATCTGTGTTGCCATGGCATAAGAAATATACATTAATTTACATTTGTAGTCACAGGTAAAGTATAGTCTAATACAATATTAATGTTTCACCTTCAAGGGGATGAATGGCAGCTTTGAAGAACTTGGTCAACTTCTGAAGGAGTCCTCACTACTTGTCTCGAACCACACTCCTTTTCCTTGTTTCTTCTTAGAGTACACCTCTCTCCACCTACAGGAAATACAAGCACAATTAATAATCTAAACAACAAGCATTAAGAATAAACTTAATTAAAAAAAAAAAAAGGATTCAGGGTTGTCCATAAAGCACTGCCTCTTAGCAATTCCTTAAACATGATTACATATACAAAATATAAACATAATGTTAATTCACATACCAATGCAGTGATTTAGGGACGTAAAATCATCATGATTTACATGACTTTTCTCTTTGCCTTATTTTGTTGACCAATCATGACAGGTATAATTAATGTTTCTTGTTTTCATAATTTTTGGCCAACCACAATTTTTTTTTCTAACTTAGTTTCTATCATTTTTCCCCTAACTTATTTAAGTCTAATAAGTCTAATAAGTCTTTTATTCCTGAATATGGTCTAAAATTATATGCAACTCTTAACATCCAGTTGAATCAAATTAACACTTAGTTCACCATCAACAGGCTTCACCTCTTACCTTATAATTTGCCAGAGCCTTCCTACGCAGGATTTTCTTCTCATTCTTTGTATATCCTGAAGGATAAGCTCCAGTAGTGAGGTAGTCAAAAACGAAGCCATACAAATCGGCCATTTCAGCCAGAGGAAGACTTGCCACGTGGTAAGTGTGGAAGTTTGAGTCTCGTGAACAAGATTAAGGGGAAAAGGGAGGGGGGACATTATTCACTGGGGGGGACATTATTCACTAGTGAATACTGTCCCCCCACGGACATTATTCACTAGTGAATACTGTCCGGGGGGGACACTATTCACGGGGGGACAGTATTCACTCCGACACCGGCACATCCCCCTAAAAAAAGGCGATGTTTTGAAATTAAGTCTGGAAAGTCTTCATGCTATAGTAACCGGTCGAATCAACTTTTTGTTTCTTGAAAAGCAAGCATTTTCGCAGGAATTTTCTCACACTACATAGAAACTCTTCATTCACTTGGCCATTTAACTGCAAGTTAGGTGGGGTTAATGCCAGGTGGGAACTCCTACAACTTAGATATGGGGACACCTGGGTAGGTGGGAAAGGGGGCGCGCTACAAGGCGTCACGTGAGGTTGAGCGGGAGAAAAAGCAGGTTGACCTGCCTCGTGGTCAGTCTACCCTACCTGGAGCAAGCAACACAAGTGGTGTAAATTGTAGAGTTTGCTAAATCCCACCCACCCACACCTTACCATGAATTATTGGGGAGGGATTAATTATATTTTAGGTGTATTTTTATTTTTCTTATTATTTTTTTCACTCTCCTGCGTGTAGCCTTGTGCTACTCGCCGTGATACCGTGTGTTGCGGGATTAAATGGGGCATCTGCCCCGCCCCATATAATTGCCCCGAGCCAGCACAGGTTGGCCCGGGGTGGGGCTTCCGGCGACCACCTTGGCCAAACCACTCAGCAAGATAGCTGGGAATTAGATAGGGAGGAATTGAGTAAGAAATAGATAGACATGGAGGGAATAAATAAGGAATTAGGGGGAGGGTTAGAGAGGAAGAAATTAGCTAATAAGGGTAGAGTCAGTGTGGCACCGAGCTGCCGGCATGGATGGGGCCGTGTTGGAGGGCGAGGTGACAGGAGTAGGATGGAGCCGCAAGATTAATGCACGCACTTTATTATCGACCCTTACCAAATCTCATTCACATTAATGTTATTCATACCCACTCAAACCCAATGCATGTATCATCGTGCGTCATACATAAGTACTGTACTTGATTCCCTACTTATAATTTTTCATAAAGGCAATAGTATTCGCTTGAGTTGTGTGCGCTCCCACTTCCTGACTCATTCCAGCTCTACAACGACGGTAGAGTATCCACCTTGCTGAGTCTGAGCAGTTAGCGCGGAACTTACGCCCCCGTGTTCATTGATTGTGCTGTAATTCTTTTCATTTCTCGTGCAAAATTATACAAAAACAACAACAATATATGTAACACCTTATTAGAACTGGTCTCAGCTGTAGTAAGCAAGTATAAAACTACGATAGACAGCTACAAATAAGAAATTTTTTGTTAGATTTAAATCATTTCCCCCCTCCCCCCCCATTTCCCAATACATGTGAGTCTATGAGAGTGATACCATAACAAAGAATGAAAGGGTGAGGCGTGATATAATACTTGACTGATGGATGATCAACAGCAAAACATTCACCATGCCGTAAGAGAAACAAGAGTCTCAGATAACAGTCACAAAATCTCCTTCCCATAAATACTAAGCATCATGAAGTTATTCTTAATTAAAAGCTTATTGTGTTGAAATCTGGTTTTGTTAACCTTTATAGTCTTGTCAACATTCGTCATAAATGATGGTAGTGAATAAAGTATAGATCGAAAAAACAGGAAATATCCAATATTCCAGGTACTTCTGGAAGATATATTTATATGAAATTATTCTTAGAATTTTTTTTTGAACAATAGACAAGAATCAGCATATTAGAATAGTTCTGCTCTGCTTTAACATGAAACAAATTTTTTTAACTGCATTTTCAGCCACCTGGTCTAAGTTAATTGCGTAAGAATTTGCTGTAAGAAAATAGAACAATAATATGATATTATATAATCATACATTCAATAAGTCATTGTGTTTCTCAAGAAGAAGTGGTGGGGGAGGGGTAGGGGGAGGGGGTACTGCAAGGAAAGGGTAATAACTACAACTGTCGTCATTCTTGTTTACTCCAGTGTATTGTTCAAGCATATAATACAACACTAGTAACAGCCGTATTCTTATAATATATTTTAGTGTGCTGTATACAAAATTATTTGCATGGTGCTACCTTCGGACGTGACTAGTTTATTATGGACACAAATTAAGTCATTATGTCAGCAAAAGTTGAAGCCACGGCTATAAAACTTAGAGAACTTGAATTTGGATGGATGAGTGCAAAACACATTATTTATGGTGTTTAAGTTAAAACCTGTGCAAAGTCACATTTATAGACAATAGTTGGAAGAAGAAAAACAAAGAATAAAGTTTGCAATTAGCAAATCCATATGTTAGCTATGTGCAGCTCAAATGCTAAGACAGTAAAGTTTTATAAACTATTGATACACTTTCTGAAGTAACTTTAACTAAAATAATATGATTATGGGGAAATTTAAAGTGATGCTCAAGCTATAAAATAATATACAATGATCAAATGTAATTATGAATTCACTTAAATGTAATGGATAATCTCTCCTATTAGGATATCAATGTGGGACTTAGAACAACCATTACAATGATGAGTAAAGACACAATAGAGTTTAACATCATTGTTTCTCCAAGATTGGTACTTAACCCATCAGCATTACTATTGTTAAAAATCCTTGCAGATGGTGGTTCAACACCTGTGATGTCATATGATAAGTAAGAGCATGGTGATGTGTCACAACTTGAAAATGTCTACCATAAAGATACAGAAGAAAGTGCTAATGGACATCACGACTGCTAGTGGCAGAATATCAAATTTCCACACTGTAGCTGCCTAGCTACAGAACTAAAATACAGCTTGTCTTTGCTGCATGTTGGTTGATGTGAAATCACAATTAACAAGTTAATTTGTTTGGCCTGCTTAACTATTGACTACATGGTGTATTCTTCTGTAATTTTTTTTATAGCTCACAATTATAGGAATTATAATCACAAATTTTAACCATAAACAGCTTCACTCAATAGAGTCTAACTCAAAACATAAATAGTTGCTAAGTAAATTAGATAACTATTCTATCTCCTTTCCTACTGGAGACACTTGGACTCAATACTTGAAATAATAGTTAAGTGAGAACATACCAGTTTATCGTATTTGCAACACATTTGACAGGAATCATAGATCTTCCTAATAAATTCTATAAATTTCCCAATCAAGAGACTATTTATTGGTAGTACTATAATTGTGTCTTTGCTTTTGCAATACTACTTTCAATTCTCTTGAGGACAAGTCAATTATAAGGCATCAATATGTATGTGATTGATACTTGCTCTGATTACTACATTCTTAAACATAACTAATCATTGTGAGGATTACCATTTACTTGTTCAGATACAAATATAGAAAAGCTGATGTTTTTTACATTATCATAGAAAATAGAATCCTGAAAACGTCCCTTAAAGCTATTCAAGAAGAGTTTATCCGCACTTTTTTTTACTAATAATCTTTTTATCTAATATTACCCACCTATAGCTACTCTCACAAGGTCAATATACACAACTCATTTAGTATTATCCACCTATAGCTACTCTCACAAGGTCAATATACGAAACTCGTATATACTTATCTATATTATATATTAATGCTTAAGTTATCCTACAACAATGTTGCATACAATAAAAAATATTGTAATGTTTGTTCCTGTACAATAAAGTTACTGTAAAAACAACAAATAAGTAAGACAACACTAAAACAAAAACAAAGTAATTGTTATACAATGTCTATCATGGTTCTAATATACACTTTCATAAAGTGGAGTAGGACTAGGTTGTGACACAGTGGAGCAATCTGATTTCTTCACAATGTCATATGACAGATTAGTCTCACAGGTGAAGTCATCAGTTGGTGGAGTTGATATGACATTAACTACACCATATGATACATTGTTGTCATACTGAAGTGAAATCTAAAGAGAAATAGAAAAGAATAATTACAAAAAAATTATTATTTTTGTCTTCTCCATCATATTTAAATTTTGGTTAATAATTTTCTTTATTATATATATTTTTAGAAGAATAAGGCCAAAGTTAAATTTGTTGAACATCGTCTCTTTAAAATGCACTAATTTTGTAAGAATCTATTAAAGTGTTCTCTAGCAAAAAATAATGTATTTTGACATAATTTCTCACAGCATATAAAATTGGAATTTTAGCATTAAAAGTTAAAACTAATAGTATTATTCAGCTATTCATCACTCACTATGTGTAAAACTAGCTATATTATTTATGCATATTATACAGATTTTAATAATGTTATCTACAAAAACATAGGCAATATTAATTTGTAGAGTATCATATAATTTTAATAAAATCTATTAGACAAAATGCAAAGATTGAATTGTATTGACACATGTAGTTAAAAATTATATTTTTCATACATACTTCTGTAGCCTTTCTTTTCGTAGCTCCAGATCTTCATATAAGTAAATTTTATTAAAAATATTGACATAAATATGTTGAATACTTACTTATCTCTTGTTTTACAACAAATGTTATCTATTGATAACACAACATTATTAATTACCATAGCCATATCATTAAATATCTTACCATTTCTGATTAAATGTACGAGAGTAACAGCAAACACCAGTATCATTACAATTAATAAAATAGGCACTAATACTCCAACTGATACAGATGTAATTAATATGTTATTATTATTAATTGTTGCTGAAGTGAAAGTAGTTGTCCTGGCACCTACATAAAAACAATAATAGTATACATAAAATTTCCTCATAATATTTTTGACTTTCTGACCTTTTTCTGGTAAGCATAAAGAAATGGAGTGAACATACAATTGCTGTATTGAAATCACGTAATCTCCATTGATGACTGTGAGGTTGTAATATGTGTCCACATCAATACTCACTACCTCATAATTCTTTCCTATTATAGAACCATTGCTAGTACTATTAGTAGATGATATTTCATAGGAACATCCACTATAATTACATCCTATGATATAGTCACATGATATGTGATATATTTCAGTCCTCATTGTAAGGCAAATATTAACTCCTTCAATGTCATTTGTACCTAATACAGAAAAAAAATTAATCAAAAGTAGTTGGAAGCACAATAACTTTCCAAATATTTTAGAATAATTGTGAATAGTACATAAGCTATCTGCAACATAGAACATCATGTTGAAATAATTTTCAAGACTATTAAAAGCAGGGTTTAGTAGTATACATATAAGGTCTAAAGTTATCCAGATTAAATCACAATAATTATAATTACTTATACAAATTAATAAAGTTGCAGCTTATATTGAAATAATTGGGACATTAAGAGTATAATTAAATCAACTGACAGAAATTTAGAGATTCACTGGATGATGTTCCTAAGCTATTGTTTGATACAATGGTCAAACTGTAAAGTAATTTCATTTTTAATCCTGTAATGATTATTGTTGACACTGAAACTGCTTTGACAGATTGTGAAGTCAATGTTGGCAGAGATGTATTCTGACTTTGAAGTAGAGCAACATACCACACATTACCATCTTCTATAGGACAGTATGGCATCTTTACAACAACTACACATGAATGTATGAATAAAGTTAAAAACATTTCAATACCTGTATTGTCAGGTTTAATGAGTAGGAGTCCCTAACTCTTATTAATGAATATTCAATATCATTTGTAGAAGGTATGTAAGGTAGAGTCTTGTTTACACATGAAGGTGGACTTTGTCCTACTATATTAGTAGCTGTGATACACATGGTAAAGGGATCACATGACCTCACTCCTCCTTCCAGTGTGAAGTTATAGGAGTCAGTATCAGTCACATACTCAGTGATGTCTTTCAGTTGACTTGGACTCAAGAATGTGAGAGTAATAGTGAAATTAACAGATACTATAGGAATGACTCTATAATCCCATGATGTCATCAATGTATTGTTATTCAGAAGTATGTCCAGTTCACTGGGAGGATCTGGAATTCCTGTAAAAAATAACAAAATAACTTTGGAATTTAGCATTTATTTTAAGCAAAGATAATTTTGCTATCAGTATCTATTGTTTCCTGGTGTTGTACTATGAATGCTGTGGTGATTTGTAAATAAAGCAAGTGAAGAGATAGCAAAAGTATTATGGGGCAACCAATTTTCAGTGTAGTTAATAGACGTGCTGTGCAGGCAGAATTTCACACAACATAAAAAATGGTTTTAGTAATTGGCTCAAACATAAAGCTTTAATCAAAATAGGTACATTTTAGTTTTTTTAAATAATTTTTAATCAAAGTGAGAAAAAACAAAATTTTAGAAGAAAGACAACAATATTTTACTTGTGTTCATTTTTTACTCTTTCATTTTTTAGTCAAGAGTCATTATGTATTCTTTTATTTTGAACCATCTGAGGTCATTATTATCCCTTTGTACTTTATTTCAACATTAGCTATGTTAACTATTATAATTTTTAACATCTGTTGAGGGGTATTGTATTGGGTCTGAAACTTTTAATTAAACATTGTTTAATTCACCTGCTAGAAGTAATGAACAATACTATATGCAATTTGAGGAGATAAATATATTTATCACATATTGTCTCTCTCATAACGTACATAATTCAATCCAGTGACTCACCATAAATTATTACATTTACTTTCTTTGAAAATGTAATTTGATTAGAAAGTAGTGTAGCAACACAAGTAACTGATGTAATACTGGTATTTGAAGTGTTTAGAGTTAACATCGATAATTCAGACAGTCCGACTACTGTCACTCCTGGTAATGGAGAATTATCTGGAGTTACTGGTATAGGATCCATATTGTCGAAAATTATATTCCATCCTACTATTCCAGATTCTAATGTGCAGGTAATAGTTGCTGATTTTCCAACTGGGAGGACAATTGGGGCACTTGGTTGAATAGTAACTGTAGTACATTTAACAACCAAATTAGCTATGTTCATGCTTTATTTTTAATATGGAGTAATGTTAATAATTGTATCAAGAAACTTTGCTTGATTTATCAACTTTCACGGACATATGCAATAGAAATAGTGAACTTTGATGTGAAAAATATGGAGAGGTCACAGATTTATTAAATAAGACATCACCAAATTAGCACTAAACGTAAGGGAGGAACTGGTTTTGTACATTGTAACATGAATATTTAAGTGTAAAACCTTAAGATTAAACATACACTAATATTTTATTAATTTTTTTAAAATATTATTTGTTATTGGTAACATACATGGTTTTTGATAGTTCCATTCAAAATAGTACAAATGTTTTCATTTTGCATTATAACCTACAACAATTACTAATTAGAGGGAATATACCTTTTTTACTTAGAGATTTACATGACAGTAGCCAATGTAGATAGGAGCAATCTAACTAAACAGGATATACGCAAGTTCCTGAAAACTATCCGTACTATAGAGAGCAAGATCGAGGCAAACTTCAGAAACAACTTAAAATGAATTACACGATGTAAAATGCTGAGTAACTTTGCTCCGTGTCTGGTGGTGTTGACAGATTAAATAATAGATAGACAACGAAATCGAGGGATCTACCGCCCACAGAACTTCGAGGGCCGTGGGCTGTACCGTCCCGAGCGTAGCGAGGGCGATACTAGCGGCCCGAGGGGTTCGACGGGCGGTAGTTCCCGAGATTTCGTTGTCTATCTGTTTTAGAACGTAGCAACTATAGCCTTAGTTACCAAATACTTTTTCTACCCTTTGTTCTATGTTGACACTACGACAAAGACGGCAGAGACATTACGGAGAGGTGTCCAGTAATTGCAGCAATTCTAAGGAGCCACGGCGCATAGAATATTTTCATGTGTTGTGCGCTCGACTCCAGTGAACCAGCGAAAGTGATGGAATTAGAGTCAGGAGAATCAATATCACTGCGTTTTCAGCGAACTTAGTCAAAAAGAACATTCCAGCCCACCCATCTACATTACCTATTTTTCGCATTCTACATTATGAGGACCTCAGAGATATGGGGAACCCCAGTGATACGGTGACTCAAGTGATAGTTAGTTTAGTATTTTATTACTACTATCTAGAAAACCATTAATTAATTATCTTAGTAACAAATAGCACATCCATACAGGATGTGCCACTGAAAATAGTTGTAGGATAGTTTACATTCAGTGACCTTCAAGAACAATACAGAAACCTACTAAAAAGATTAGTTACTACTATATTCACTCCAATTGAGTGAGACCATAGAAACACGTTAATTATCAAGGCTGCGCTAATACTTGTCCTGTGGTAACTTTAAAAATTGAAATAGTTTGTACCATAGTTACAAGTATGATCATTTACCTTGTTCTCCAGTTTCCTTGATAGTCAAACTAAAGCTGAGTGCCAGTATAAGTAGCATCAGCATCGTGTACAATTAGTAGTTACACGAGCAGGACAAGCTATTGAATCACGGCGCAGGCGACGCCTAGCAAGAGAAACCGCGACGGAGTACGTTACTGATAAAAAAGGTGGGTTGTGCCAGTAGCTGCGAAGGTTATTCCCCCACCAACCTCAGCGTAACTTGTGTTGTTCCTCCCACTTATCATGCAGTTAGATACTGATAACATGCAGTATACACCTTTAAGACAGAGGATCACTAAACGTGGCAAGTAAATGTGTGTTGTGATATATGATTTAGCTTAGTTATCATGAAGTGGAAGGAGAAGTAGCTCAATGGTTATAGTAGGAAATTGTTACAATTTAGTGAGTGCTGACTGTATCACCTATAGACATCATAGGTCAGAGTGTGAACAAAATAAAGCAATTATAATGTGTTCACTTTCATTGATTTATCTGTCAGAAGATATAATTTAACTATTTTGCAAGTATTGAATTGTTTTTACCATATTTATGGTGTTTTGTCTAAGTGTAGGAATACTTCAGTGTGCATTGTATTTTTTACTGACCAGGTATTCTTTATACAAGGAAAATACCTTCAATATTATGTGAACACAATAAATAAAACATTGTGATGAGCTCATCATTTATGATACAATTGTGGCAAATGATTTTAGAGTGGGTACTTATTTGTTAGCTATTTATGTAATTGATTGTGAATTCAAGCACTTTTTCATTATTGCTGTAAAACTAAGTTTCAGTTACTTGTCTTTATAGCACAAACGCAAGGGATCCTCATTTTTTTCCACTAACGACGTAGACGAGAAGCCAGATCTACTACGGGGTCCATATTGTATAACATTACTGAGTATATGACTGATACTGACTCTTATAACTTCACACTGGAAGGAGTGAGGTCATGTGATCCCTTTACTATGTGTGCCACAGCTACTAATAGTAGGACAAAGTCCACCTTCATGTGTAAACAAGACTCTACCTTACATACCTTCTACAAATGATATTGAATTTTCATTAGTTAGAGTGGGGGACTTCTACTCATTGAATCTTACTATTCAGGTAGTTATATACAATATTATACGATAGTAGCTAATTTATTTTCTCTGTTAATATTTAGATGTCAGACTGTCCACTAGATGGTAACAATTTGTTGTTGGCTTTGCTTCAAAGTCAAAATGCCCACATTGCAATCACAGTTTATTGTATCTAACTCGATGTCGACAGTTATAATTCAGGGATTAATACAATACTATTTTTGCATTTTATCTTATAGAGTTCTATAATATTTGAGGTATTCTACAAGCAATGTTTATGTACATTATTGAGAAAACATGTTAAAATACATTATTCTTTTATTTAATAGAAGTATAAATTGTATTAAATAGGCTATCCAAAAATCTGTAATTTTAATGAGCTGTTTGTTATTCAGCTTATTTAACCTTTAATTTATTCGTCAAAAATATCTTTATTGAATATAAATGAACTGAAAATTAATTAACTCGCATATAATATTAGAAGGAAAGAAGACAATATTATTATATTAGTTGTGATATGCTTTCACGTTGTATTTAGGTTTCTCTTCAGTATGACAACAATGTATCATATGGTGTAGTTAATGTCATATCAACTCCATCAACTGATGACTTCACCTGTGAGACTAATCTGTCATATGACATCGTTAAGAAAAAAGATCATTCCACTGTACCACAGTCTAGTCCATTTCCACTTTATGAAAGTGTGCAATAAAACTAAGTTAGATCTTCATGACAATGATTCACTTACATTTTTCGTGCTAATTTATCATTAAAATTTGGTGTTGTACTTGAACAAACATCACAATTTATTATATCATTGTTAGTTTAATTCATGTGCATTTGTTGCAGCATAAACTAAGCTTAAAATTATATGATGTTGTTTATTTTTTTGTGTCTTCCTATATATATATTTATGATAATGGCTAAGTATGTGACACTTATTTAACAAACATACAGCAATCCCTCACCTATAAGAAATTATAAGTAAAACATCTGAATCAATCCAGTAATGGTACGCAACTCATTGGATAGGGAATAATACAGAAAGTGTATTAATACAGGATGTAATATACATGATCTCATTAATTAAATACCAGTAGGGACAAGATACCACAGTAACGCAAACATTTTTTATAATAGTTTGTTCTTCCTACGTTGTATTACATAAGCATAAGTATACTTCAGTGTCGATAATTATTGTTAACTGACCGACCAATCATTCTTTAATCAAGAAGAGAAGTAAACTTTCAATATGATGTGAACAGTGCATAGCTACAAAACATTCTAGAGAAGGCAAAACTCACATATACTGTTTGATTTTCTTTACACAAACCAACTTAGGTAAACATGTTGGTAGAATTCAAACACCATTGGAAAAGATCTTAAAACATTATGTGACTCATTGCTCTTGGGTAGTCCTGGGGTCATAAATCCCAGTGTTATTAGCCTTGATGTTGATATAACTTAGGGGATTTTAGGTTCCTTTTACTAGTTTATATTACATTAGAATGTTTAAGTCTATAATGAAATTGAAGCCACCTGCATGTCTAACATCAAAGGGTCAATCATGCAACTCTCAAAAATGAAATATTAAGAGCGATATAATAAAACGAATTGTCAAGAAATAACTATGAAAATTAATATGCCATGTAAGGTGAATTTTGTGACCTCAACTTATATACAAATTTTCACTACATACAATGTACCCATATTTAAACTTTTTCTATCATTAATCATGACTGTCATGTCACTCAATATAGTATATTGTGGTTAATTTCCATATGAGGAGTAAACACCACACTCAAGTAAAACTTTGGGAAGTTATTATGTGTACAAAACTTGTAAAACTTTGCACCACAGTGCTCTTATAGATTGTGTTGTCAGGTTAAAGTATCATTCTATTTCAGTGTGCTTGATAAGGTTTCAATAACACTTATATTTTCAACCACTTATCATAATCATTTCTCAGTTATTAAAATTTTTATTCTATTTCTATTTCTAATTCATCATAACAGTGCAGTTAATAAAACAATTTATCATGACAATGAACGATTTCTTACTAAAGACCTACTTTTATTTCCATCATCAACTTACATTATTATTTTTTAACTATAATAAAGAAGCAGGTATTATATCACGTAATATCAATGCAATTTCATGAATACAAGACTGTTGATCAAGACTGTTGATTCAGTAGTTTAGCATTATTGCTGATAGTCAAGTAATATAGTTATAATGGTTAAAAATAGCAGCAGTGTAGATGTTTACATGGTAATTATTTTATTGGACACAAAAGTTAGAGTGAATCAGCCAATGACAAAATACATTAATCAGAAAAAAGATAATAATGTACTGTTTCTAATAAAGTATCTAAAACATTTTCCCCTTTCTTTTTAGCTCATAATAAATAATTGTACTAACCTTATAGATTGTTGAAAAAATTATTTTCGTACTTAAGTGTTAATACACTGAGTCTTCAGCAAGCTATTTTATTATTAATAATGTATTCCTTGTGAATATCTACATTATATTTTTGTTGAAGTTGTCACAACTGCAAACTGAAGAATGTTAGATAAAGCTAATAAATTATTTACACATTGCTTAAAAACTGAGCATCAACAAAAAGGAAAATTTGAGACTAATTGATTTGGCTTTGGCTATAATCTAAGATACATTTTAAACTCGTGTTGAGATCACCAAATAAGACAATTTAATGTGAATCTTATGTAAAGGAAACGGATTGTTTATTTACCGATTGTGTAGCATGTTAATATCATGGATATTAATGTGAATTTAGTGTTCCTTTATAGGAAATTAGTAGTTTGTAATCATAGGTTGTCACAATGGTCCTCAATTAGTTCCACAATGTTTTATTTTAATTCATAATAAAGTGACCAAATGCTTAAATGGTATCAGAATTGTATACATGTTTTCATTGTCCAAAAAGTGTAATGATGTCATGTGAAGGGAGGTATAGCTGCATATGGCATTATCCTCAATAATTGAGCTCAAATGGAGATCATAACTTGTTTTAGTGAAGCGTGTAGCATTTGTGGTATTTCTGAAAGTTATTATGTCATTAATTGTAATACATTATTAGTAATAGTGAATTCAATTGGAACATCAGTGGCAGGGTTGAGTTTCCAAACCTATGAATAACATAACTTAATTATTGTATTATAAATAGTAATAGAACAATCACAATATCTAATACAATTTTTAAATTTACATATTTTTTTAAACTACTTTGTGTGTCGTGGTGACTAAAGGTAGAAAGATAGAAAGATAGAGATTGTGTATACTTGAACGGCAGACATATGCATTGCAACACTTCAGGGGGTCTTATATTTATTCGCTGTGTCATCGATGAGTGTCTATGGGGTGTTGATGTCGGGTTGGTCAAGTAACTCGAAATTTGCCTTTTTAGGGGGTAACAAATTGCTTTTTGAGTATTTATTATTGGATTATGAGAAAGCAATTATTATTTCACATTTTCTCAACAATGTAATTGTTTTAATGTGAAATCCTGTGCATATTAAAAAATGTTAAAATCTCAAATTTTTTAAAAAACATTTCTCAAGGAACTAGCTAAATAAAAACTACACTCATTGTGCATAATGAATTTGCAATAAAATTCATATATGTATATATATATACACGTTTAAACTACTTCTATTAAATTTTTCTTACTGTTTACAGCATTTGTTATATTTCTCAATTTCGTCAGAAAAATTTGTTAATACTAATAAATAAGTTAAAGCATTTTGTATAACCATTGTATAATAATTATATATATTATAGTACTTCTTACATGAATCAGAGTGTGATATGGTGAAATATTATTTCATGAGCAGGCTAATATATTTTAATAAGCCAGAGGCAAGTGAAAATAAAGCCTGAGAGTGAAATATCATGCCAATCAATCTGAACAGTGTAATAAGAGGTTTATTCCATGCTAGATACCTTCACTAAAGTAGTTTGTTGGTAACTTTTGGTGTAAAGTTGGCCTTAACGAAATCTAGGAGCTCCCCATACTCCAAGCTAATATTTTAGCAGCTGCTCTAACCTGGTTGGATAGGCTCCACTAGAGTATTGTAGCTGTAAGAACACTGAAAGCTGGTAAGCCAGGCCAGTTGCTATAACTACTAGGGTAATGAGCTTGCATACAGACATGAGATAACACCATATGATAACGTTAGTTATCTCACTGGTCATGTACCTAAGGGTAGCATTGTGTAGATATCTAGCGTGGCTAAAAATATAGTTTGTACCTACATAATTGAAACAAATAAAACTTAGTTATTCAAGATTTAGTAAGACTGTGCTGTCATTCTTTTGATTTCTCATGCTAAATGATATCAAATTAAAATAAGAATATTTGTAACAGCTTTTTGGAACTGGTTTAACTTAAACTCTAGAGAGTAAGTATAGGATAGGCAGCTACTAATAAGAGAACTGTTGTTAGACTTTAATCATTTTCAGCAAGACAGGCCCGCCGCTCCCCCTAATACATGTGAGTCTACAAGAGTGATACAAAATGATGAATGAAGGGGTGGGGCATAACATATACTTGACTGATGGATGATAAACAGCGAACACTGACCATACCATAAAAAAAACAAGTGTCTCAGATAAGTCGTAAAGTCACCCTTCCCATTTATACTAAGCATGGTGATATAATTCTTCTCATAAAATGTTCAGTAAAATGTTTAGTCTAATTGAAGCCCAGTACAATTACTATCTAACTGTTTAAATTTACGGTTCCACAGCATTGATAATTGATTATGCAAGTGACATCATAACCACTAGGTCATATTGATCTAATATGGAAATGAGATACACAAAGAAAAATTAATCCGAGCCACTTATTTTCTCATAGCTAATAATACAGCAGTTATTTGGTCAATATAATTTTAAAAGTACAAGACCGTTGATCACATAGCTACTTCTCAATCCTATGTCATATTGTTAGTGTCTAGAAAGGATTGATAATGTTATATCATGAGTTTGTAGTATAATGAACCCTTTACAACACATAATAATTATGATAAATTGTGGTAACATTTCAGTCAAAACAAAAATTGGCAGAATAATGGTACCAAGCACAATTACCCTTTTAATAAACATATCATTTAATTATAATATGTATCCATATAACACCAAAAGTTTTTATTATTTTACCTTAATTAAACTATCAGGTAAGTAAAAAAAAAGAACAAACAACAACCAAAGATATGAAATTAATGATCAACCAGCATCAGAATGCAGGGGCAAAGACAGGATTTTTCAGAGTGGGGCTTAAAATTAACTTAAAGTGTAGTCACACCCAATTTATCACAACCACACCCATTTCATAAAGCCACACCTTTATTTTGTCATAAAAGATATTATTGGTTAAACCAAGCAGCTTATTGACACTTGGGTCGAGCATGAGAGAGTGATAAAACTGAATGAAAAAATACAATAATAAATGAATTTAGCTAATTGAAAAAAAAAATACAACCATAAACTTGCACCTTTATTTTACATAGATGCCTGTTTAAATATAGT
>WLWD01002111.1_pt1 | contig 39154 bp, 15 predicted proteins | sample 6712731 | NCBI WGS metagenome assembly WLWD01 (sample SAMN12718690, study PRJNA576275) | sponge metagenome | isolation source: marine sponge | host: Mycale hentscheli | place: New Zealand: South Island, Marlborough, Capsize Point | collected 2014-11-01
GGGGTATAACGGTAAAGGCAACAGTTTACAGTGCAACTGCACTTAACTGTACCTCTTCAGTCATAAATTAATATTCAAATCATGTACAATCAATCACTTCAATTTCATAAGTTTTGACCCAAATATATTTGAACCCCTCCCTGTCACACTAGTGCTGAATCCACCCCTGACACTGATTGTACAACATATTATAAAAAGAAGTGTAAACAGTGTGTCTTTCTTGCTACTGGCCCCACTAGTGAGAGCAAGATAGCTACTTGTAAAATGGCTCATCGTTTTATTTTATTTATTTATTTTTATTATTATTATTATTTTTGCAACATCTTTTCATAGCAGCATATCAAAGTGGACTTCGGGTAAGTACCATGTTCATAGATTTCTTAGAATCATCATGTTTTCTATCAAAAATATCTATTTTCAACAACTCTTCTCAGTAGCCTGTTGGTAGCTACAAAATGGGGGGATTATCCATGGCAACTACAGTCCACATGTTTTGACTTTCAATATGAGTGACAGAACTTATACAAACATGTCCACGTGATATGAACTCAGATGATAGCTGTGGAAAGGCAATGAACGAATGGGCCTAAGTTTGTTGATATTTCCTCAAGGACATTCATTACAAATTCATAAGGTTATTGTATTAACATCAACAAGAAAAATGGATGAGTTTAGAAAAGCATTTGATATCTATTGTACCTCACACACAAGAATAGGGGGTCGAAAGAAAATCAAATGTGCATGTCTTATAAGCTAACTATTTTAGCTACCCTTACATCTGTTTTGTGAGTTATATTGTTGTGTCATATGCAAGTCTAAGTCTGATTAGTCACCCTTAAAGCACATTGCATGTGCCATGTACTATATTAGATCTGATTGTATGTTACTAGTGATGTGCTTGAGCACAAAATGGCGAGCGAGCGTAAAGACTATACTATTTTTATATGAATGATTTTGACTTCTAACACTAAAGCTACTGAAAATAAGGTCCAGTTTTTAAATTTCGCATACACAGTAAAGGGATTTCAGAACAACTCTCTGCAACTGCTTGAATTGAAGGAAAAAAACAACAATAAAACAATACACGTTATTTAAAAGTTTTCTTTGTGATATTGTTTAGCTAAGTAGTGGTTGTAACACACAATGCTTTGACACAACTGGAAATGCACCTACACAGACTTACCTTCGCGGTAGTCTAGTGGACAATGTATTTTCAAGTAAATACCGTTGCGCACGGCTTATAACCATGACAAAGAGCGCATTGACTTACCACCGCCACTAACTCGAATAGAAATGGAAGTCCCTTATGTTTTCAAGTTTTAACTGCACCCGCAAAAGAATTCAAAACGGTAAACAATTCAATTTCTAGGGTGATACGGGTACTGATCGATAAACCAGAGGATTCTGTTTAGTGCAATTAGGGACGGGGGTCGACAACCGAACTAACACAAAAACGGAGGGTCAAAGTACAAAATGACATACATACGTCCATACATATATCTAAATAAACAAACATCCCCGATTTTCGATTGTAAGCTGTAAGTGTCTCGCTCGCTACGCTCGCTCGCCAATAATATCAAAGAAAGTTTACTTTTTCACCGATTATAACCCTTTGGTGGCACTACCTATACCCTCTGTGGGTCTCCCTCAGATCTGTTGTAAGTCTGCAACATGAGGGCAATGGGAGATGTGTACATAGCTAGTGATGCAATAAAGGAATAATAGAATCAATATGACGCTAAAGTGAGGATAGAGCAAACTTTTTACATGATGCAAGAGTAGAAGAGAAGAGAGTCTGTGATGTGAATTCAGTGAGTGTAAACCCCTGTAATTAAATTGGAGTTGCTGTGCATAGTCAGCTCTCATTGGGCTTCACAGTAGCCATTTATTTAATACAGTGACGTAGGAACTCTGGTGACTGGACCCTCCCCCTCCCATATATAATTTTGGGGCACTATGTCGAGAGGTTATTTCAATTTGTAACCACAAAAAAAAACTCCTTTAGAGCCCCTCCCCTCCATACCAAAATATCTTCTTACACTGCTATACAGACAATTTTCACTGAAGGAATGAAAGAAGAGTGGTTTCTTACAATACTAGCTACAGCAGATGAAACTTGAAATGACACAATATCACTTGTGAGATGTGTTTTTACATATGAGCTTATCGAATGTTTTAGATGAAGTTGAAGTGGTATGAGACTCTGAAGAGATGTTTGCTAACTTTGGAAGAGTACATATCTTACCGAGGCTGCACACAACTCTACAAAGGTTGTCAAGTGGCTCCCAAAATGGGAAAGCTGTGTGTAGCCTCTCTAGATTCTTCTACATTGGGAACAGAAGTTATAGCTAAAACTCTACATCTTCTATATAATAGGGAATCACAGAAAACACATGTCTATAGCTAAGTTTTAAATATATTCATCCATTTATGGGCAAATAGATGTCAGATTATTGTATCAGTAGCTATAAGTTAACTAGTAAAGACACCCTATGGGGGCAAGGTATAGCTATTCATGTCAGCAAATTTTACATGTAGCTATCTTTTTTTTCCAATAGAGAGCAAGATTTGATTTAGTTATGAGGATATGCTACTGGGTGGTAACGCCATTAATGTTAGTTTAGCCAACTATTCCAATTTCATTGACCAAGGTTTGAGTTCATTGGAATACTCCATAGCTACCCCAACCTCCCCTTTACCTAGTGTTTCATATTATTCTAATTTCCATGCAGTATCTAATTCCAATGTGATATGATTTACTGTGTGTTTATGATCCCTGTCTCGACTCAATCTCCTATTGAAGGACATCGAGGCAGGGAGCATAAACACAATCTCCTATTGAAGGACATGGGACATCATTATTATGATGTCCCATGTCCTTCAATAGGAGATTGTGTCGAGACAGGAAGCATAAACACACACTAATGGGAAGTCACCACTTTTCACTTTCAGTACGACTAGCTATGCTAATGCTGTGTAGTTTATAATAGTGTTGTTTTAGTTAACTAAAAACTAAAACCAAAACCCCTTAGTTGGAGTGGATGACAAAAACTAAAACTAAGCAATTTTTTGTTGTAAACAATTCACCTTGAATTATATCATTATTAAATGAAGGCATAATTTCCCCAAGTAAATATTCTCTAAACTATTATATAAAATATCATACTTTATTTATAATAATCTAAGATTGTATAAAAATATGCTTTTTTTGAAGTTATTTGGGAAAACTATCTGTACTACTTTCTTTAAGGTGTCTCGTTATTGAAGAATTTGAGTGACAACATAAATTAACTAAAACTAAGTCAGTTGCCTGATAGAACTGACTAAATCTTCTACATGATATTAGCTAAAGAACAACTAAAACTAACTAAATGTTCAGGGAGAATTTGGGGGGAAAAACTAGAACTAAGCATTCAAAATATTTTTTTAGTATGAATAGCTAACTAAAACTAAGAAAGTCCGGAATCTCTGAACCAAAACAACACTGGTTTATAAGCTAGCTAATTTATGCTATTGTAATTAGCTAGCTAGGCATTTTATAAACCTTTTTGATGTCCACACGTACAGATTTCGAACAGTATATGACATAAAAAAGTTGATAATGCTTTTCATCCTAAACTGGAAGGGGTATGTACAACTAGTGTTTCAGGTGACCAAATAGTAACAGTGGTTTGGTGAAATAGTTATATTTTTGTCAAGTTGTACATAAGTTTTTCAGATATCAAATGATGGTAGCTACTTGCAAAAGCTATCAGAGGTTGTGTACATCTAGCAGCTGGAAAACATTATACATAATAAATGACTGGAAGATTTTTTAAAAATTGAATTTTCACCGCCCGCAGTGAAGTGACTGGATGAAGGTTAGAAACATGAATGAGGATGATAAGCAAAAATTAACTGATATTAATTGTGAATGAACTTAGCAAACATTTCTTGTTCAGAAATGATGTGGAAGAAAGTTGCCTCGTGCATGTTCTTAATTCAACATCACGAGAGAATATTAGACAGTGTAATACTAGTGTGTCACTTGTGATGAATCCATTCTTAAGTGCTTGAACAGGAAGGAAGTGACGAATTCCAATGGGAGCGTTCTCTACATATTGGGGACGTCCAAGGCATTTCTTAAAGTTGAGCCCATTTCCATAGCATTTAAATCCTCGTTCACGATTCTCCTTTTTATCCATGTTTTCCAGGCCAAACAATATGGTTCTGCTAAAAGGCCATGACAGGCGTCTGCCATGACTTCCTTCAGTTGTTAGGATTATGGCCAGTGAAAGATGACCGGAAGATACCTGAACTAGGATTTTTGTCTTATGACCAATTTTACTTTTAGATTCTCTTGGTATCAATATAGGATCAGTCTGGTACGAATGGGTAGATCCAGGCTTCAGCAAGTTTTCGGCATTTTTAATGTATACTGTACACAGACATGGAGGAGGAGCTGCAGAGAAGTGAGTTAACTCTTCTACGGGTGTCAGACTGGGCAGTCCATCACAAACGAGAGTCCTGGTGCAGTTGTTCTGCTCAGAAGGTACAGGAGAGTTATGGGGGCTCTTGTTATCAGTTTGGTGATCACAACTTATTTCTTTTGCCAATTCTTTGGTTTCATTGCTCTGTGGCTCTTCATTGTCCTTGTGAGTTAAGGGAACCTACAAATATGGTAGACATGTGTCACATACAGACTTATTTTGCCAAGCAAATAAATAAATACATAAATACATAAATAAATAAATACATACATACATAAATAAATAAATAAATAAATAAACTAGTGATGTGCTTCTGCACAAACGGCGAGTGAGCTGGTCTGACTGAAACTTAAATTTGAATTTTTTGTTAGTTAAATATTTTTGTTTAGTATATTGCTATTCTTTAGCAACACACAACACTTTTATATATACTTGTTCACTGGATATACCAGCACAAGATCTTCATTGTATTAGCTTCATGACTTGACTATTGGACAAAGAATTTTCAAGGGGTAAGCAATCTAATTTCCAAGGGTAAGGATCGATATCTAATGGTTTTCATTTTAAGCTAGTCGCCTTTCCAAATTACGCTCTGTTCAAAATGCTCTATTGTACCAGAGCTCTAGTAGATATAGCATCACGTTGTATTCTCTTAGTGACTTGACTATTGGACTTTGGATTTTCAAGTAAGAACAAATCTGTTATGTAAGGCGTATAGCTATGACAAACAGTGCATTGACAAAGTAAACTTACCACGGCCACTAAAAATTAAATAAACTCGGCTAACTTTGGAAGACTTAACTGCGAATGTCTCTCCCATCCTGTCGCCGTAGCTCTTCGCTTTTTTCTTTTCCTAGCATCATTTCAAAGTCTTTTATCCCGAATTTCTTGTTCACGTATTAAATTAGCCTCTGGGGGTGGACACGCATTGACCTCTTTGAATTTTGCCATATATATATATATATACACCAAAATATCAATTGAGACTCATTAGTGAGAGTCTCGCTTTGCTCGCCCAATCAATACATACATACATACATACATAAATAAATAAACTAGTGGTGTGCTTGAGCACAAATGGCGAGCGAGCCTAAAGACTATACTATTTTTATATGAATGATTTTGACTTCTAACACTGAAGCTACTGAAAATAAGGTCCAGTTTTTTTAATTTCGCATACAGGGTAAAGGTATTTCAGTGCCATAGTAACAACTCTCTGCAACTGCTTGAATTGAAGGAAAAAAACAACAACAAAACAATACACGTTATTTAAAAGTTTTCTTTGTGATATTCTTTAGCTAAGTAGTGGTTGTAACACACAATGCCTTGACACAACTGGAGATGCACCTACACAGACTTTCCTTCGCGGTAGTCTAGTGGACAATGTATTTTCAAGTAAATACTGTTGCGCACTGCTTATAACCATGACAAATAAATTAATTAATTAATTAATAAAATAACCAATAAAAGCAGCAGCTATAAAGTGCTAAACTACTTACAGTAGATGGAAGTTCCATTACAAATTCCTTCGGCATTTTATTGAATGGATACTGGATTGTGACTGAATGATCTTCTACTGGAACACACTCTACTTCTTCAATACTGCTGCACGTATCACTGTCTATTCTAATCTTCCCCACCTGTACTTTACTCATGCAGTCAAGTTCACAGCATTCTTCTTGCTCTGAGAAGACCTCTGAGCTTTTTACCTGCATACAAAAAAAGAGGGAGTCGAGTTGAATTCTTAGTTGTTAATTTTTTTTTTTTTGCAACAAAGTGGTTTTTAAGGAAGAGCAGGAACAAGGTAACATGATGCTTACTGAAATTTTCTCTACTTGAACTGCCTCTTCTTTCACAGCATTTATTTTCCCCAGACTTGCTTTCCTTGCCCTGAGGTCATCTGCGAATGCGCTCTCGTCTCCGATAGACTTTCTAGATCCAGTACTAACAGTACTGCTCTTTCTCGCTCTAAAATACCACTCGTCCGTAAGTGGATCGTATTTATAACTATCGCTCAAGCGACCGGTTCGACACCCTTCAGCTGCTAAAGGTTGTTCTTCGGTCTTCTCGTTTATATTATTCGTTTTATTTGTTCTCGTCACGCCAGTTACTCCATTCCTGTTAATGTTTCCTGTAAAAGCATAAGCCCTGTGTCTGGTGAACGCCGGCCTCGGCTGGGAACGTTGGGCGACAGAGTCAACCATATCTATTGAAAAATCAGTCATTTCAATAAACTACTATCAATTTAAAGTCAGTTCAACGAAGCTCAGTGTGAATAGCGAAAAAGGATCGATGCTACAACTAACACCAGGAAAGGGCGTGACCCTATTTCTAGCTTCAGAACAACAGTATACATAGTGTAGTGAAATGCGATAATCCAATGCGCGCATTTTTATGCGAAATTGAAACGTCCACTTTAGATGTAATTTGCAAGCATTTGCATTGTCATGATTGATTGAAGAAGGACAAAAATGATTAGTGCATTAGAATGATTTACGAAGAAAATATTCGGAGCCAGGAGAACACAAAAAATAACAAAAAACAACAACAACAAGATTGTGGGTAAAATTCCTACACATTAGATTGAATGATTGGAGAGTCACACCTAGATGCACTACCAGGCGGGCTGGTGCGAGATGAAGCTCCACCCATACAGTGCAATAGTGGCGGAGATCGCATACTGGAGACCACGCCCATAACTGCAGTTCCCACGCAGTCACGACCGACAGACATGTGAGGTTGAACAGACCACTCGTTAACCAACGGGTCATAGCGCTCCATTGAGGACAGCGGCATGTTTCCATCGTGACCACCGATCACGTAAATTTGACCGCCCAGGACAGCTGTGCCCAGCCCACTTCTGGGGCACAGCATTGGGCACAGGGTCACCCACTGGTCCAGACTGGGGATGTACTCTTCCACTGAGCGCAGCCTTGAGTTCGCGGCGTCGATCCCTCCCATGACAAAGATTCGTTTGGACAAGCATTCCGCTCCTGGGAATTTTCTGCACATGCTCATGGGAGATAAGGTGGTCCAGGTTGCCGTGGCAATGTTGTAGCACTCGGCTGTGTTCAGAGTGACGTTGTCCTTTCCCCCGATGGCGTAAATAAGACCTGTGGGTGTGGTCAAATAGAACTATAATCAACAAGCTATATATTATATGTTCTGTACTAAGGGAGGGATAGTGATAAGTATGTGTAGGTGTATGCACACACATGTGAGTGATTCACACATGTGCATGTGTGTGTGTGCATGAGTATGTACGTGTGTGCATGCATGCGTGCGGTAGACAAGCAACATTATAAAATGTGAAATATTGTGGATGATCTGATTAGGACAGAGTTGTAATCATACACAAATTTAAAGTTTGTGTATAAGTCTAACCAAATCAGAACAATGCACACCTAACATAGAAGTAGTGTTTGATACAGTCAACAATGGCTTGGCGGGTGCCATTGTCACTGATGCAGCCAATGGCTTATTGTCACAGCCGATTTCTCATCTGTATATGTACAAGATAGCCTTTAGAGTTTGCACTAGGTTTCTTACGAGACTAAATTAGGGCAATTTGTTAAAAGCGCTGCACAATAAAACTGCTGAATTTGCACAAATTCAATATCTTCCTAAAACACAGCTAATGAGCTATGAAGCACCCTAATTTTTGCCATATTAGTCCATTGCTGAGCCACGCCCTTGGAGACGGTCACAGTTTAAAGCCATAAAAGTGATTCAGTATGGAATGGAGGTTGAACCTTAGATCAATAACTTCATATTGTTCAATAACCATCCACAAGTAGCTTTCAAGGTTCAAGCAAGCAAACTGCCAGGAAAAGAAGGAGAAGGGGGGGGGGAGGGAAGCGGGGTCAATTTTTTATGATAGAAGGAAAATAAATGGTGCTGTGTACACCAGCATCATGTATATGCATGAATGTGTGCAAGTTGACATTACACCATTATGCAAGCACAACAGGTGAGGTTCCAATGTACACGCTCCAGTTACATGTAGATATAGCTGCAAACATCACACAGCAACATAGTTAACCTGAAGCTAATGTTCTAGCTCCCATGAGGAAAACACCGTTCAATCCACATATTTTAAATAGTAAACACTGACCATTAAAGCTACAAATACAAAATTACTTTCTCACAGCATTCATTAATTCACATGCTACTCACCATCACAGGCACATGCTGCAAGGCCGAAGCGCTTGGTGGACATGTCCGGGAGTGAGGACCACTGGTTGGTGGACGGATTGTAGCATTCCATACTCTTTAAAGGAGACACCCCATCAAAACCACCGATGGCATAGAGTAGGCCTGGAATAACACACACACACACACACACACACACACACACACACACACACACACACACACAATCACAAAGAGAATGTGATAACACTGAAAGTCTTTACTGTACCACACTCATCCTCCTAAGTTGTTGTATTTTTATATCTAGTTTTGATCTTAGATACACAGTCCTGTCAATTACAGCTGTCTTCATACCTCATTACCTCCCTAAACAGTATAATTTCCCTTATTTTGACTTCTAAATAGTAGCTGCATACTCTGTTCCACCCATCCTTCAAAAGGCTAACCCTCACTATCACCTGACAAAATTCACTTCTTACTTCTTTACCTTCATAAGTGACCACGCCCACTCCGTTGCGAGCCAGCGCCATGTCTCTGGCAGAACTCCACATGTCACTGGATATAGTGTATCTCTGGACGCTGCTCAGACGAGACGACTCGTTGCTGCCTCCCACCAGGTATATCAATTCTTCTTCGTCTCCTAGCGGCATGGTAACAAGCCCCGCCCCCCACCGGCCGGACGCCATCTGAGACAGCATGTGCCACTGCTTGGTTGAAGGGTCGTAGAGTTCGATGGAGGGGGTTCCGGCTAGCTCCCTCCGTCCCATACCACCCACAGCTAGTATCATCTGTGACAATAAACAACAGGTTTCCCAAATAATAACCACAATAATAACAACAACAAAAACTACTATTATTATTCGCTAATATCATTATTATCATCATCATCATCATCATCATCATCATCATCATTATTATTATTATGAAAAATTCTTCACGACTACTCAATATAGAATTGCAACATCTATTTAGGTATTGACAAACAAAATTGTTAAACTATCAAATATCATCACATGTTGATTGCGACTTTGCCAAGTGTTAAACAAATGGGGGATGGAGAAGGCAAGCCAGTTTTTCATGTAACTGCCATATAATTTTTATGTAGTTTGAAATACAACACTTGACCACGAGCTTGGAATGAGAAGTGTCTCATCCCTTCACATGAAGCAGGACGACTCCCTGTGATGAAGATAGTTTAGTTGAGACGTGTGATGAGTATAGTTTAGTTTATACATGTGATGAAGATAGTTTAGTTTATACGTGTGATGAATATAGTTTAGTTTATACGTGTGATGAAGAAGGCAGAGTGGGTTTGCACTGGGATGGGGCATTTCTGGCACTACTGACCATATAAGGAGATATACCGTGCAGCTTGAACTACAATATGTACAGGCTTCCCACTGTTATGGTCTTGTATTAGACGTTTGAACCGGTTATGGCTGTATAGTTTACACTGGAGCAGCTGCATTAGGGATTTAGTTTGATTTGTTTGTGTTCTTGCATGCAAGAAATGCATTCTTCACGCACATATGTCTATCTCCTAGCAGTAGGAAGCAGACAGTGCATGAGGCTTTGGGTGGAGGGAATAATGACTGGTCGTATCAAACTAAACTATCTTCATCACTCATGTAAACTAAACTATATTCATCACACGTCTCAACTAAACTATCTTCATCACTCGTGTAAACTAAACTATATTCATCACACGTCTCAACTAAACTATCTTCATCACACGTATCAAACTAAACTATCTTCATCACACGTATCAAACTAAACTATCTTCATCACACGTACAAACTAAACTATCTTCATCACACGTATCAAACTAAACTATCTTCATCACTCGTGTAAACTAAACTATCTTCATCACACGTATAAACTAAACTATATTCATCACACGTATAAACTAAACTATCTTCATCACACGTCTCAACTAAACTATCTTCATCACACGTATCAAACTAAACTATCTTCATCACTCGTGTAAACTAAACTATATTCATCACACGTCTCAACTAAACTATCTTCATCACACGTCTCAACTAAACTATCTTCATCACACGTATCAAACTAAACTATCTTCATCACACGTGTAAACTAAACTATATTCATCACACGTCTCAACTAAACTATCTTCATCACACGTACCAACTAAACCATCTTCATCACACGTATAAACTAAACTATATTCATCACACGTCTCAACTAAACTATCTTCATCACACGTACAAACTAAACTATATTCATCACACGTACCAACTAAACTATCTTCATCACACGTATCAACTAAACTATCTTCATCACACGTACCAACTAAACTATCTTCATCACACGTCTCAACTAAACTATCTTCATCACACGTATCAACTAAACTATCTTCATCACACGTATCAACTAAACTATCTTCATCACACGTATCAACTAAACTATCTTCATCACACGTACCAACTAAACTATCTTCATCACACGTATCAACTAAACTATCTTCATCACACGCATCAACTAAACTATCTTCATCACACGTCTCAACTAAACTATCTTCATCACACGTATCAACTAAACTATCTTCATCACACGTATCAACTAAACTATCTTCATCACACGTATCAACTAAACTATCTTCATCACACGTACCAACTAAACTATCTTCATCACACGTACAAACTAAACTATATTCATCACACATACCAACTAAACTATCTTCATCACACGTATCAACTAAACTATCTTCATCACACGTACCAACTAAACTATCTTCATCACACGTCTCAACTAAACTATCTTCATCACACGTATCAACTAAACTATCTTCATCACACGTATCAACTAAACTATCTTCATCACACGTATCAACTAAACTATCTTCATCACACGTACCAACTAAACTATCTTCATCACACGTATCAACTAAACTATCTTCATCACACGCATCAACTAAACTATCTTCATCACACGTCTCAACTAAACTATCTTCATCACACGTATCAACTAAACTATCTTCATCACACGTATCAACTAAACTATCTTCATCACACGTATCAACTAAACTATCTTCATCACACGTACCAACTAAACTATCTTCATCACACGTATAAACTAAACTATATTCATCACACGTCTCAACTAAACTATCTTCATCACACGTACCAACTAAACTATCTTTATCACACATACCAACTAAACCATCTTCATCACACGTATCTATCCACTGGGCCAATGTTATATCATGTGACTTTGCACTAGAAAATCAGACACAACGCGGCACATGTAATGGTCAAGAAAAGATTGATTCATTTCTCAACACTGCATTAAAGAAGCTAGTAGATTGAAACAGTTAAGTTGGATATGTCAGCAACAGTTGAAGCTATCCCAAACTTGGAGAGCTCAATATTTGGAAGCCGACAAACACATAGGCGCAAAAAAAAAAGTATTGACGGGTCATGCTATAGACAGTCATATTACCTTCATCACACAATTATTATTACTTAACTACAATTATTGATATAATAATAATAATAATAATATGTGACAGTGCCTAGGAAAAGGGACCTTTTACGTAAAATCAAAAATGTACAGTAGAGCCCAAACACCGACAAAAAAATTTTTTTTGGTTTTCTTTTTATTGGCCCACAGGTATCTCCTACCCTTTAGCTACACTGACACCAAATTTGAGTAGCTGAAACCGTTGTTAAAGGTCCGAGCGCCCTGTTTAAACACAGTCACCTTTTACTCTCTATTTTGACCTTCTGTGTGTGCACGGAAATCCAACCCGCGAGTAATTGAAAATCGTGGGCGAATTCAATGTGTTGCCTAGCAACAAATTACCCCTACCTCGGATAATCCCGGGTAAATATTCTTATAAGTTTTTGTTAGCATTGCAGCAACAGAATAGAAATAGTAAATGTGAATAATCAAGCTATATAGGTTGATGTTGCTATTTATGGAGTCTTGTAGTTGGAGCCTGCAGACCTGGAGACTCCTGGGACTACTTTTGTGAAGACAATAGAAGAATCAGCAAGTCTCTGACTGGACAAAGGTTTCAGTGATAATGAGGACTTCTGTCACACTACAACAAGAGAAGGCAACACATTTTGAAAGTCCATCATTTTTGTTCATTGATTTAAAGAGATTCCTATTGTTCATATGTTCCAAAACAGGCAACAAGCTGGCTGCAAGACAAATATAATCCTAAACTTAGCTAGCCAGTGAACTAACAAACCAAGCTAGTTGATCATTTCTAAAAGAATGACTGTATCAATAACTTACTGTAATTATCAAACTGTTGGAAACAGAAAAAAAAAGAAAAGAAGAAGCACAAAACGGCCTGCAAAATTATGTCTATACGCATCCAGTGCTATTTAAAGACATACCTGTCTAGTACTCTTACACAATGTAGGGTCTAAACTGAGTAAGGCCTCCCCCATCAATGAAGTAAGAGGCCCCAACTATAACTTACTGCCGTTCAGCTGATCGCCACCATTTTCCAAGCATAAGTAACAGTCTTACGTAACCCGTAACGCGGACTTCCGGTTAGATTACGGAATTCAACGTTAACTCCGCGAGAAATTGAATAAGAAGTTTTAATTGCAGTTTTCTCGAAATAACTGTGCTCAAAATGGTCAGATTGCCGCTCGTATATTTAGTGAACCAAGGAGCGCCTGCCTATAAACTTGATATCAAAATACTCCATAAGAAGTGCTCTACACAGTGGTATGAATAACTCATTTTTCATTTTTTTACGGAAAAGGTCCCTTTTCCTAGGCACTGTCACATATTATTATTATTATTATTATTAAAATATCAAATGAAACAATCAGTGCACAACTAAAATTTACTTGAAAAAATACAACATATTTATTTCCACACAGAGGATTGGTCAGGTGAACGGCACCAGTATGAATAACAGAATTAGTTGTTACTGTTCTTCTGAGATGAACAGCAATAAACTAAACCTCAAGTGAGAACTTCAACTAACACACTACAACTCGAGCCTTCCAGCATAGCAACCAAAATGGCCGCCAAGATAATGTTGAGTATACATAATGTGCAGGTTGTAGCCATAACTACTTGAGTAGCTCAATGATGAAAACCTTAAGACCAAATTCCTCCACTTCTTCAATATTTTCCCTGTATACTGCAGCCGCTTTCTCACGTTAAGTGTAAGATTCCTAGCTAATTAAACAAATGAAAGGAATTATCTCATTAAAGCATGCCATAGTAAAAAAAAAGAAGTTCAGGCATGGTTGAGAGAATACGGCACTCAAATTACAAATTATCGCAAACAGACTAAACGAAAATGGAGGATTGCTTTAAGACAGCTTCTACAAGAAACACACACAGCAACAAGATGAGGGGGGGGGGGGGGGGGGAACTCATTACTTCACATTTTTGTGCAACCATAAGCAAAAAAAAATACCATCTTCATAGGCCACATCTCCTGTGAACACACTTAGCAAGTATATATTTTGACTTTCAATTATTGGTGCTCTAGGATTTTTAGTACCCTGGCTAAACAACATAAAACAGCCACCCTACACATCAGATATCTCTCAACTTACCATCTATTCCCTCTTTATCGTCTTCACTCAAAATGCCAGACGACACTTGAGACTGCAAATGAAGTGCGATGTTGTAAGCAACTTTCTTACTCGATTCGGAAGCCATATCTCCCGCTATCAGCCTGTGTGACTACACTAACCGTACTTAGTTTGAGATCTCTTTTATGAACAAGAAATTCCTGAACTGGTAAAGGTCGTCATTATTCTGTTCAATTTATTACGTCATAAAACTGGCCATCGCGCACTGCGCTGTTGTCTCCTGTACATAAATGTATGTAATGACTCTTTGCCAAATTTGCAAGTATTTCTGATACTATAACTACACCAGAATTTTTTGATACCCATAGTTCAAGTGCTTAGAGCAATGAAATGGTAATATCACAGTTGTAGTAAAGTTCAAGATAAGGAATAAACTTCAGTTTTCAATATAAATATTGCCCTTTAGCTTAAAATTATAGTATCTGAAAGAAGAAAAAGAAAGAAAAAAACAAAATAGATTTAAGCTAAAATTTAAGGACAAAGCCAGCATTATTTAAGCAGAAAAATCTGACACACCTGTAGCAAGATCAACAATCTACAGTGAAAAATAGAGAATACACCATCTAAATTTGTACCGTGCACTGCAAATTATCTCTACAGTCATACCATAATTACACCAACCATAGCAACTAGCAGCACATAGCTGGCAATAATTAAACCATACGCATAGTCAGTATACAGCACTGAGGCCAAAACTTTAACATTGTGGTGGATGGTAAAATCCCATGCTCCACTGTACACCACATTCGCTGAACTTAAATACAGTAAGGTGCCATACAAAACACCCCCTACAACAAAGCCCGCTAATAAACCGTTAGACATATCAAACGTGGTGCGCATACTCTTCATGAAATATGTTGTTGTTGTTTTATCAAAAAAAAATCTTATTATCCCTGGAATGCTGGTGAGAATTACATATTTGCATGTGACATGCTAGATGTATGTATAGCTCAGGATAATGTGATTGGAGGATGCATTCAATTCTTGCTGAGGTTCTGCAGGAAATTTATGATAGGAAGATAATCTAAGCTGCTCATATTATGTGATTTTGTTACGTTGGTATTTCTTCGTCGCTGCTATTCTGGAGTGTTTTCACATAGATATCTATGGTTTTCATTAAAAGTGCCTAATGTAATGGCTCAGGCATCTTCGACCCTTTACCCTCTTCACGCTATGATGTTACGCATAGGCGGTGAGCGGTGTTTATCGCAGAGAACAGCCAGGCTGTGACTGGGAATAGGTCACAGGTAGAATGACATGTATGACCCATATACATTGAAAGTCGCATAACTAATCATTTTAAGAACTTATCCTTTTTCATTTTGCTCTTCATGAGTGACCAACCCAACTTACTTTTTAGAGAAGAAGAGCAGTCAAAGAACAATAGCTAATGAATAATGCCAAAATTATGGGCATCTTTGAGTTAGGGAAGCTGGTAAAGGGTGAGTTAGTCACTTGTAGAGAGCTCCAATAATATATTGACCTGTAAACATTTCAACTGTTATATTAACTATATTCATTAGTAATAAAATTCATTTGAAACTTATATGGCTTTCTTGCTATTGCAACATGAAAAAACAATGCAATTGGATGAATATAAAACTGGAGGAATATAAAACTCATTCTTTAAATTCAGCAGATGTTAGATTGTTTTCAAATAACTTTACACCCACAGAGAGTGTTTCCACCAGAAGTGATGTTGTTCGATTCACTTGTTATACAATACCAAACTCTGACATGAAGATTGACATAGTACTGCCTATGGTTGAGTGTCAGGTTGCTTCAATGATGAAGGAATTTATAAAACACTTCTGTGTTGGGAATAGCTTTGACGACAGTTGCTCAACCTGGGAACTTGAGGATAGAAGATGAGGGAGAATCAAGCAGTGTAGTTCTATGGAGTTATCTCTAATGAAACCGTTTTCTAATTCAGACACAGGGAGGAAGCATTGAATCCCGATTGGCAGGTTATCAACAAATTTCGGACGTCTCAGACAATTTGCAAAATTTAATCCATTACCGTAGCATTTAAATCCTCTCTCCCTATTCATGCTTTCCTCTGCATTCTTCAAACTGAAAAAAATGTTTTTTGCAAATGGCCAAGACAATTTCCAATCATATTTCCCTTCTATTAATATTAAACCAACCGAAAGAAATCCTGAAGATACTTGAACGAACAGTTTTAGGTTGTAGCATAGGTACCATGCTTCACTTCTTGCTGCAGGTATGCATATGAGTTCAGTGATGTAACTCCATTGTGCATTTGGCTTTAACAAACTCCTTGCATTTTGAATTCGAACTATACACATACTGGGTGGGTTCGGAATAAATACATTCAAGTGATTTGGGGGAGGTAGTGGGAGCGATCCATTGGACACAATGATACTGTTGCAAATAGTTTGCTTAACTTGCTCAGGAGTAATGAATGCACTGTCTCTTCTGCCAAGGTGACAAGCATAGCTTATTTCCTTTGCATCCGTATCTTCAAGTGACACAACTTCATCACCACATTTCCTGTTTAATTTTATCTATTGCCGAGGGGAATACAAGCACAGACATAAAAATCACTATAATGGTATACCACTCATTTTATTTGCTTACCAGAGATGGCAGCTCCAATGTAATGTGTTCTACTGACTTGTGAAATGGAAGCCTGACCCACACTGCAGCATCCACTGCAGGAACACAATCAACCTCTTGGACACTACTGTCACTTGGTTTTCGCTCTTTCTTATTGTCAACTCCAACTCTTCTTTTTGTGTCGCTGTCAAAAATCTCGACTCTTTCACTTCTGTGTGACCCAGCAAATCTCCTTTCCTAGCAACAAAGTGTAAAAAAAATCTGGATATATATGCACAGTTTTTACCATAATATGTGCTTATTGTTGTTTTGTTGTTGTTGGTTGCTTTTAACCTATCATTGTTGTTATTTGCTATTATTTAATGTTATATTCTCTTGGTGGGAAAAAATGGAGAAGGTGAATGCTTTTTAAGTATTTCATCCTAAAATAGCAACATCTTTCTATCATTTAATACATAAGCTAGCTAAGCTATCTCTACCCAACAAAATAGTGATATCACATTCTATGAACTGCTTAATTCCAAAGTTTAGTTAAGAACTGTGCTATTCAGCTCACCGTTACATCTTGATCGACAGCAGGAGCATCTTCATTTGAATCACTTTCTACTTGATCAGCCCCTGACGCTTCATTGTCTTCGGCGAATTTGATTTCGCAAGATCTTCTGTTAGAACCAATACTAGTGGTGCTGCTCTTTCTTGCTCGATAGTTTAATTCACCAGTGACAGGGTCGTACCTCATACTATCCTGCCAACGACATATAAAAAATCCGTCCGCAGCCACCGGTTGTTCCTTGATGTTCGTATTGGTGGCCCGTTCGCTATTAAGTAAGTCTTCAGTTGCCTCGCTCTGTCTGCGTTCTTCAACCAATTTTTCTAACCGTTCTCTCCTCTCTTTTACACTTATAGCGTTCGCTCTGGGCCTACTAGGACTAGCTTTTTCCGCAGACATCTTCCCGGATTCTGCCCGTTCGCTATTAAGTAAGTCTTCAGTTGCCTCGCTCTGTCTGCGTTCTTCAACCAATTTTTCTAACCGTTCTCTCCTCTCTTTTACACTTATAGCGTTCTCTCTGGGCCTACTAGGACTAGCTTTTTCCGCAGACATCTTCCCGGATTCTGAACTCCTAGTAGTCTAGTGTGCTGTTTATATAGCTGGGGAAAGATCACGTGCTTGTTTACGGGAATTATTTGGAAATTGTTCGGTTGCTTTGTTCACCCAAACGAATGTGAGGACTTACCTGAAACTTACCTGAAGAGAATCGTTGGGTGGGGTGGGGGGGGGGGGGGGGGTATAACGGTAAAGGCAACAGTTTACAGTGCAACTGCACTTAACTGTACCTCTTCAGTCATAAATTAATATTCAAATCATGTACAATCAATCACTTCAATTTCATAAGTTTTGACCCAAATATATTTGAACCCCTCCCTGTCACACTAGTGCTGAATCCACCCCTGACACTGATTGTACAACATATTATAAAAAGAAGTGTAAACAGTGTGTCTTTCTTGCTACTGGCCCCACTAGTGAGAGCAAGATAGCTACTTGTAAAATGGCTCATCGTTTTATTTTATTTATTTATTTTTATTATTATTATTATTTTTGCAACATCTTTTCATAGCAGCATATCAAAGTGGACTTCGGGTAAGTACCATGTTCATAGATTTCTTAGAATCATCATGTTTTCTATCAAAAATATCTATTTTCAACAACTCTTCTCAGTAGCCTGTTGGTAGCTACAAAATGGGGGGATTATCCATGGCAACTACAGTCCACATGTTTTGACTTTCAATATGAGTGACAGAACTTATACAAACATGTCCACGTGATATGAACTCAGATGATAGCTGTGGAAAGGCAATGAACGAATGGGCCTAAGTTTGTTGATATTTCCTCAAGGACATTCATTACAAATTCATAAGGTTATTGTATTAACATCAACAAGAAAAATGGATGAGTTTAGAAAAGCATTTGATATCTATTGTACCTCACACACAAGAATAGGGGGTCGAAAGAAAATCAAATGTGCATGTCTTATAAGCTAACTATTTTAGCTACCCTTACATCTGTTTTGTGAGTTATATTGTTGTGTCATATGCAAGTCTAAGTCTGATTAGTCACCCTTAAAGCACATTGCATGTGCCATGTACTATATTAGATCTGATTGTATGTTACTAGTGATGTGCTTGAGCACAAAATGGCGAGCGAGCGTAAAGACTATACTATTTTTATATGAATGATTTTGACTTCTAACACTAAAGCTACTGAAAATAAGGTCCAGTTTTTAAATTTCGCATACACAGTAAAGGGATTTCAGAACAACTCTCTGCAACTGCTTGAATTGAAGGAAAAAAACAACAATAAAACAATACACGTTATTTAAAAGTTTTCTTTGTGATATTGTTTAGCTAAGTAGTGGTTGTAACACACAATGCTTTGACACAACTGGAAATGCACCTACACAGACTTACCTTCGCGGTAGTCTAGTGGACAATGTATTTTCAAGTAAATACCGTTGCGCACGGCTTATAACCATGACAAAGAGCGCATTGACTTACCACCGCCACTAACTCGAATAGAAATGGAAGTCCCTTATGTTTTCAAGTTTTAACTGCACCCGCAAAAGAATTCAAAACGGTAAACAATTCAATTTCTAGGGTGATACGGGTACTGATCGATAAACCAGAGGATTCTGTTTAGTGCAATTAGGGACGGGGGTCGACAACCGAACTAACACAAAAACGGAGGGTCAAAGTACAAAATGACATACATACGTCCATACATATATCTAAATAAACAAACATCCCCGATTTTCGATTGTAAGCTGTAAGTGTCTCGCTCGCTACGCTCGCTCGCCAATAATATCAAAGAAAGTTTACTTTTTCACCGATTATAACCCTTTGGTGGCACTACCTATACCCTCTGTGGGTCTCCCTCAGATCTGTTGTAAGTCTGCAACATGAGGGCAATGGGAGATGTGTACATAGCTAGTGATGCAATAAAGGAATAATAGAATCAATATGACGCTAAAGTGAGGATAGAGCAAACTTTTTACATGATGCAAGAGTAGAAGAGAAGAGAGTCTGTGATGTGAATTCAGTGAGTGTAAACCCCTGTAATTAAATTGGAGTTGCTGTGCATAGTCAGCTCTCATTGGGCTTCACAGTAGCCATTTATTTAATACAGTGACGTAGGAACTCTGGTGACTGGACCCTCCCCCTCCCATATATAATTTTGGGGCACTATGTCGAGAGGTTATTTCAATTTGTAACCACAAAAAAAAACTCCTTTAGAGCCCCTCCCCTCCATACCAAAATATCTTCTTACACTGCTATACAGACAATTTTCACTGAAGGAATGAAAGAAGAGTGGTTTCTTACAATACTAGCTACAGCAGATGAAACTTGAAATGACACAATATCACTTGTGAGATGTGTTTTTACATATGAGCTTATCGAATGTTTTAGATGAAGTTGAAGTGGTATGAGACTCTGAAGAGATGTTTGCTAACTTTGGAAGAGTACATATCTTACCGAGGCTGCACACAACTCTACAAAGGTTGTCAAGTGGCTCCCAAAATGGGAAAGCTGTGTGTAGCCTCTCTAGATTCTTCTACATTGGGAACAGAAGTTATAGCTAAAACTCTACATCTTCTATATAATAGGGAATCACAGAAAACACATGTCTATAGCTAAGTTTTAAATATATTCATCCATTTATGGGCAAATAGATGTCAGATTATTGTATCAGTAGCTATAAGTTAACTAGTAAAGACACCCTATGGGGGCAAGGTATAGCTATTCATGTCAGCAAATTTTACATGTAGCTATCTTTTTTTTCCAATAGAGAGCAAGATTTGATTTAGTTATGAGGATATGCTACTGGGTGGTAACGCCATTAATGTTAGTTTAGCCAACTATTCCAATTTCATTGACCAAGGTTTGAGTTCATTGGAATACTCCATAGCTACCCCAACCTCCCCTTTACCTAGTGTTTCATATTATTCTAATTTCCATGCAGTATCTAATTCCAATGTGATATGATTTACTGTGTGTTTATGATCCCTGTCTCGACTCAATCTCCTATTGAAGGACATCGAGGCAGGGAGCATAAACACAATCTCCTATTGAAGGACATGGGACATCATTATTATGATGTCCCATGTCCTTCAATAGGAGATTGTGTCGAGACAGGAAGCATAAACACACACTAATGGGAAGTCACCACTTTTCACTTTCAGTACGACTAGCTATGCTAATGCTGTGTAGTTTATAATAGTGTTGTTTTAGTTAACTAAAAACTAAAACCAAAACCCCTTAGTTGGAGTGGATGACAAAAACTAAAACTAAGCAATTTTTTGTTGTAAACAATTCACCTTGAATTATATCATTATTAAATGAAGGCATAATTTCCCCAAGTAAATATTCTCTAAACTATTATATAAAATATCATACTTTATTTATAATAATCTAAGATTGTATAAAAATATGCTTTTTTTGAAGTTATTTGGGAAAACTATCTGTACTACTTTCTTTAAGGTGTCTCGTTATTGAAGAATTTGAGTGACAACATAAATTAACTAAAACTAAGTCAGTTGCCTGATAGAACTGACTAAATCTTCTACATGATATTAGCTAAAGAACAACTAAAACTAACTAAATGTTCAGGGAGAATTTGGGGGGAAAAACTAGAACTAAGCATTCAAAATATTTTTTTAGTATGAATAGCTAACTAAAACTAAGAAAGTCCGGAATCTCTGAACCAAAACAACACTGGTTTATAAGCTAGCTAATTTATGCTATTGTAATTAGCTAGCTAGGCATTTTATAAACCTTTTTGATGTCCACACGTACAGATTTCGAACAGTATATGACATAAAAAAGTTGATAATGCTTTTCATCCTAAACTGGAAGGGGTATGTACAACTAGTGTTTCAGGTGACCAAATAGTAACAGTGGTTTGGTGAAATAGTTATATTTTTGTCAAGTTGTACATAAGTTTTTCAGATATCAAATGATGGTAGCTACTTGCAAAAGCTATCAGAGGTTGTGTACATCTAGCAGCTGGAAAACATTATACATAATAAATGACTGGAAGATTTTTTAAAAATTGAATTTTCACCGCCCGCAGTGAAGTGACTGGATGAAGGTTAGAAACATGAATGAGGATGATAAGCAAAAATTAACTGATATTAATTGTGAATGAACTTAGCAAACATTTCTTGTTCAGAAATGATGTGGAAGAAAGTTGCCTCGTGCATGTTCTTAATTCAACATCACGAGAGAATATTAGACAGTGTAATACTAGTGTGTCACTTGTGATGAATCCATTCTTAAGTGCTTGAACAGGAAGGAAGTGACGAATTCCAATGGGAGCGTTCTCTACATATTGGGGACGTCCAAGGCATTTCTTAAAGTTGAGCCCATTTCCATAGCATTTAAATCCTCGTTCACGATTCTCCTTTTTATCCATGTTTTCCAGGCCAAACAATATGGTTCTGCTAAAAGGCCATGACAGGCGTCTGCCATGACTTCCTTCAGTTGTTAGGATTATGGCCAGTGAAAGATGACCGGAAGATACCTGAACTAGGATTTTTGTCTTATGACCAATTTTACTTTTAGATTCTCTTGGTATCAATATAGGATCAGTCTGGTACGAATGGGTAGATCCAGGCTTCAGCAAGTTTTCGGCATTTTTAATGTATACTGTACACAGACATGGAGGAGGAGCTGCAGAGAAGTGAGTTAACTCTTCTACGGGTGTCAGACTGGGCAGTCCATCACAAACGAGAGTCCTGGTGCAGTTGTTCTGCTCAGAAGGTACAGGAGAGTTATGGGGGCTCTTGTTATCAGTTTGGTGATCACAACTTATTTCTTTTGCCAATTCTTTGGTTTCATTGCTCTGTGGCTCTTCATTGTCCTTGTGAGTTAAGGGAACCTACAAATATGGTAGACATGTGTCACATACAGACTTATTTTGCCAAGCAAATAAATAAATACATAAATACATAAATAAATAAATACATACATACATAAATAAATAAATAAATAAATAAACTAGTGATGTGCTTCTGCACAAACGGCGAGTGAGCTGGTCTGACTGAAACTTAAATTTGAATTTTTTGTTAGTTAAATATTTTTGTTTAGTATATTGCTATTCTTTAGCAACACACAACACTTTTATATATACTTGTTCACTGGATATACCAGCACAAGATCTTCATTGTATTAGCTTCATGACTTGACTATTGGACAAAGAATTTTCAAGGGGTAAGCAATCTAATTTCCAAGGGTAAGGATCGATATCTAATGGTTTTCATTTTAAGCTAGTCGCCTTTCCAAATTACGCTCTGTTCAAAATGCTCTATTGTACCAGAGCTCTAGTAGATATAGCATCACGTTGTATTCTCTTAGTGACTTGACTATTGGACTTTGGATTTTCAAGTAAGAACAAATCTGTTATGTAAGGCGTATAGCTATGACAAACAGTGCATTGACAAAGTAAACTTACCACGGCCACTAAAAATTAAATAAACTCGGCTAACTTTGGAAGACTTAACTGCGAATGTCTCTCCCATCCTGTCGCCGTAGCTCTTCGCTTTTTTCTTTTCCTAGCATCATTTCAAAGTCTTTTATCCCGAATTTCTTGTTCACGTATTAAATTAGCCTCTGGGGGTGGACACGCATTGACCTCTTTGAATTTTGCCATATATATATATATATACACCAAAATATCAATTGAGACTCATTAGTGAGAGTCTCGCTTTGCTCGCCCAATCAATACATACATACATACATACATAAATAAATAAACTAGTGGTGTGCTTGAGCACAAATGGCGAGCGAGCCTAAAGACTATACTATTTTTATATGAATGATTTTGACTTCTAACACTGAAGCTACTGAAAATAAGGTCCAGTTTTTTTAATTTCGCATACAGGGTAAAGGTATTTCAGTGCCATAGTAACAACTCTCTGCAACTGCTTGAATTGAAGGAAAAAAACAACAACAAAACAATACACGTTATTTAAAAGTTTTCTTTGTGATATTCTTTAGCTAAGTAGTGGTTGTAACACACAATGCCTTGACACAACTGGAGATGCACCTACACAGACTTTCCTTCGCGGTAGTCTAGTGGACAATGTATTTTCAAGTAAATACTGTTGCGCACTGCTTATAACCATGACAAATAAATTAATTAATTAATTAATAAAATAACCAATAAAAGCAGCAGCTATAAAGTGCTAAACTACTTACAGTAGATGGAAGTTCCATTACAAATTCCTTCGGCATTTTATTGAATGGATACTGGATTGTGACTGAATGATCTTCTACTGGAACACACTCTACTTCTTCAATACTGCTGCACGTATCACTGTCTATTCTAATCTTCCCCACCTGTACTTTACTCATGCAGTCAAGTTCACAGCATTCTTCTTGCTCTGAGAAGACCTCTGAGCTTTTTACCTGCATACAAAAAAAGAGGGAGTCGAGTTGAATTCTTAGTTGTTAATTTTTTTTTTTTTGCAACAAAGTGGTTTTTAAGGAAGAGCAGGAACAAGGTAACATGATGCTTACTGAAATTTTCTCTACTTGAACTGCCTCTTCTTTCACAGCATTTATTTTCCCCAGACTTGCTTTCCTTGCCCTGAGGTCATCTGCGAATGCGCTCTCGTCTCCGATAGACTTTCTAGATCCAGTACTAACAGTACTGCTCTTTCTCGCTCTAAAATACCACTCGTCCGTAAGTGGATCGTATTTATAACTATCGCTCAAGCGACCGGTTCGACACCCTTCAGCTGCTAAAGGTTGTTCTTCGGTCTTCTCGTTTATATTATTCGTTTTATTTGTTCTCGTCACGCCAGTTACTCCATTCCTGTTAATGTTTCCTGTAAAAGCATAAGCCCTGTGTCTGGTGAACGCCGGCCTCGGCTGGGAACGTTGGGCGACAGAGTCAACCATATCTATTGAAAAATCAGTCATTTCAATAAACTACTATCAATTTAAAGTCAGTTCAACGAAGCTCAGTGTGAATAGCGAAAAAGGATCGATGCTACAACTAACACCAGGAAAGGGCGTGACCCTATTTCTAGCTTCAGAACAACAGTATACATAGTGTAGTGAAATGCGATAATCCAATGCGCGCATTTTTATGCGAAATTGAAACGTCCACTTTAGATGTAATTTGCAAGCATTTGCATTGTCATGATTGATTGAAGAAGGACAAAAATGATTAGTGCATTAGAATGATTTACGAAGAAAATATTCGGAGCCAGGAGAACACAAAAAATAACAAAAAACAACAACAACAAGATTGTGGGTAAAATTCCTACACATTAGATTGAATGATTGGAGAGTCACACCTAGATGCACTACCAGGCGGGCTGGTGCGAGATGAAGCTCCACCCATACAGTGCAATAGTGGCGGAGATCGCATACTGGAGACCACGCCCATAACTGCAGTTCCCACGCAGTCACGACCGACAGACATGTGAGGTTGAACAGACCACTCGTTAACCAACGGGTCATAGCGCTCCATTGAGGACAGCGGCATGTTTCCATCGTGACCACCGATCACGTAAATTTGACCGCCCAGGACAGCTGTGCCCAGCCCACTTCTGGGGCACAGCATTGGGCACAGGGTCACCCACTGGTCCAGACTGGGGATGTACTCTTCCACTGAGCGCAGCCTTGAGTTCGCGGCGTCGATCCCTCCCATGACAAAGATTCGTTTGGACAAGCATTCCGCTCCTGGGAATTTTCTGCACATGCTCATGGGAGATAAGGTGGTCCAGGTTGCCGTGGCAATGTTGTAGCACTCGGCTGTGTTCAGAGTGACGTTGTCCTTTCCCCCGATGGCGTAAATAAGACCTGTGGGTGTGGTCAAATAGAACTATAATCAACAAGCTATATATTATATGTTCTGTACTAAGGGAGGGATAGTGATAAGTATGTGTAGGTGTATGCACACACATGTGAGTGATTCACACATGTGCATGTGTGTGTGTGCATGAGTATGTACGTGTGTGCATGCATGCGTGCGGTAGACAAGCAACATTATAAAATGTGAAATATTGTGGATGATCTGATTAGGACAGAGTTGTAATCATACACAAATTTAAAGTTTGTGTATAAGTCTAACCAAATCAGAACAATGCACACCTAACATAGAAGTAGTGTTTGATACAGTCAACAATGGCTTGGCGGGTGCCATTGTCACTGATGCAGCCAATGGCTTATTGTCACAGCCGATTTCTCATCTGTATATGTACAAGATAGCCTTTAGAGTTTGCACTAGGTTTCTTACGAGACTAAATTAGGGCAATTTGTTAAAAGCGCTGCACAATAAAACTGCTGAATTTGCACAAATTCAATATCTTCCTAAAACACAGCTAATGAGCTATGAAGCACCCTAATTTTTGCCATATTAGTCCATTGCTGAGCCACGCCCTTGGAGACGGTCACAGTTTAAAGCCATAAAAGTGATTCAGTATGGAATGGAGGTTGAACCTTAGATCAATAACTTCATATTGTTCAATAACCATCCACAAGTAGCTTTCAAGGTTCAAGCAAGCAAACTGCCAGGAAAAGAAGGAGAAGGGGGGGGGGAGGGAAGCGGGGTCAATTTTTTATGATAGAAGGAAAATAAATGGTGCTGTGTACACCAGCATCATGTATATGCATGAATGTGTGCAAGTTGACATTACACCATTATGCAAGCACAACAGGTGAGGTTCCAATGTACACGCTCCAGTTACATGTAGATATAGCTGCAAACATCACACAGCAACATAGTTAACCTGAAGCTAATGTTCTAGCTCCCATGAGGAAAACACCGTTCAATCCACATATTTTAAATAGTAAACACTGACCATTAAAGCTACAAATACAAAATTACTTTCTCACAGCATTCATTAATTCACATGCTACTCACCATCACAGGCACATGCTGCAAGGCCGAAGCGCTTGGTGGACATGTCCGGGAGTGAGGACCACTGGTTGGTGGACGGATTGTAGCATTCCATACTCTTTAAAGGAGACACCCCATCAAAACCACCGATGGCATAGAGTAGGCCTGGAATAACACACACACACACACACACACACACACACACACACACACACACACACACACAATCACAAAGAGAATGTGATAACACTGAAAGTCTTTACTGTACCACACTCATCCTCCTAAGTTGTTGTATTTTTATATCTAGTTTTGATCTTAGATACACAGTCCTGTCAATTACAGCTGTCTTCATACCTCATTACCTCCCTAAACAGTATAATTTCCCTTATTTTGACTTCTAAATAGTAGCTGCATACTCTGTTCCACCCATCCTTCAAAAGGCTAACCCTCACTATCACCTGACAAAATTCACTTCTTACTTCTTTACCTTCATAAGTGACCACGCCCACTCCGTTGCGAGCCAGCGCCATGTCTCTGGCAGAACTCCACATGTCACTGGATATAGTGTATCTCTGGACGCTGCTCAGACGAGACGACTCGTTGCTGCCTCCCACCAGGTATATCAATTCTTCTTCGTCTCCTAGCGGCATGGTAACAAGCCCCGCCCCCCACCGGCCGGACGCCATCTGAGACAGCATGTGCCACTGCTTGGTTGAAGGGTCGTAGAGTTCGATGGAGGGGGTTCCGGCTAGCTCCCTCCGTCCCATACCACCCACAGCTAGTATCATCTGTGACAATAAACAACAGGTTTCCCAAATAATAACCACAATAATAACAACAACAAAAACTACTATTATTATTCGCTAATATCATTATTATCATCATCATCATCATCATCATCATCATCATCATTATTATTATTATGAAAAATTCTTCACGACTACTCAATATAGAATTGCAACATCTATTTAGGTATTGACAAACAAAATTGTTAAACTATCAAATATCATCACATGTTGATTGCGACTTTGCCAAGTGTTAAACAAATGGGGGATGGAGAAGGCAAGCCAGTTTTTCATGTAACTGCCATATAATTTTTATGTAGTTTGAAATACAACACTTGACCACGAGCTTGGAATGAGAAGTGTCTCATCCCTTCACATGAAGCAGGACGACTCCCTGTGATGAAGATAGTTTAGTTGAGACGTGTGATGAGTATAGTTTAGTTTATACGTGTGATGAAGATAGTTTAGTTTATACGTGTGATGAATATAGTTTAGTTTATACGTGTGATGAAGAAGGCAGAGTGGGTTTGCACTGGGATGGGGCATTTCTGGCACTACTGACCATATAAGGAGATATACCGTGCAGCTTGAACTACAGTATGTACAGGCTTCCCACTGTTATGGTCTTGTATTAGACGTTTGAACCGGTTATGGCTGTATAGTTTACACTGGAGCAGCTGCATTAGGGATTTAGTTTGATTTGTTTGTGTTCTTGCATGCAAGAAATGCATTCTTCACGCACATATGTCTATCTCCTAGCAGTAGGAAGCAGACAGTGCATGAGGCTTTGGGTGGAGGGAATAATGACTGGTCGTATCAAACTAAACTATCTTCATCACTCATGTAAACTAAACTATATTCATCACACGTCTCAACTAAACTATCTTCATCACTCGTGTAAACTAAACTATATTCATCACACGTCTCAACTAAACTATCTTCATCACACGTATCAAACTAAACTATCTTCATCACACGTATCAAACTAAACTATCTTCATCACACGTACAAACTAAACTATCTTCATCACACGTATCAAACTAAACTATCTTCATCACTCGTGTAAACTAAACTATCTTCATCACACGTATAAACTAAACTATATTCATCACACGTATAAACTAAACTATCTTCATCACACGTCTCAACTAAACTATCTTCATCACACGTATCAAACTAAACTATCTTCATCACTCGTGTAAACTAAACTATATTCATCACACGTCTCAACTAAACTATCTTCATCACACGTCTCAACTAAACTATCTTCATCACACGTATCAAACTAAACTATCTTCATCACACGTGTAAACTAAACTATATTCATCACACGTCTCAACTAAACTATCTTCATCACACGTACCAACTAAACCATCTTCATCACACGTATAAACTAAACTATATTCATCACACGTCTCAACTAAACTATCTTCATCACACGTACAAACTAAACTATATTCATCACACGTACCAACTAAACTATCTTCATCACACGTATCAACTAAACTATCTTCATCACACGTACCAACTAAACTATCTTCATCACACGTCTCAACTAAACTATCTTCATCACACGTATCAACTAAACTATCTTCATCACACGTATCAACTAAACTATCTTCATCACACGTATCAACTAAACTATCTTCATCACACGTACCAACTAAACTATCTTCATCACACGTATCAACTAAACTATCTTCATCACACGCATCAACTAAACTATCTTCATCACACGTCTCAACTAAACTATCTTCATCACACGTATCAACTAAACTATCTTCATCACACGTATCAACTAAACTATCTTCATCACACGTATCAACTAAACTATCTTCATCACACGTACCAACTAAACTATCTTCATCACACGTATCAACTAAACTATCTTCATCACACGTATCAACTAAACTATCTTCATCACACGTACCAACTAAACTATCTTCATCACACGTACAAACTAAACTATATTCATCACACATACCAACTAAACTATCTTCATCACACGTATCAACTAAACTATCTTCATCACACGTACCAACTAAACTATCTTCATCACACGTACCAACTAAACTATCTTCATCACACGTATCAACTAAACTATCTTCATCACACGTATCAACTAAACTATCTTCATCACACGTACCAACTAAACTATCTTCATCACACGTATCAACTAAACTATCTTCATCACACGCATCAACTAAACTATCTTCATCACACGTCTCAACTAAACTATCTTCATCACACGTATCAACTAAACTATCTTCATCACACGTATCAACTAAACTATCTTCATCACACGTATCAACTAAACTATCTTCATCACATGTACCAACTAAACTATCTTCATCACACGTATAAACTAAACTATATTCATCACACGTCTCAACTAAACTATCTTCATCACACGTACCAACTAAACTATCTTTATCACACATACCAACTAAACCATCTTCATCACACGTATCTATCCACTGGGCCAATGTTATATCATGTGACCTTGCACTAGAAAATCAGACACAACGCGGCACATGTAATGGTCAAGAAAAGATTGATTCATTTCTCAACACTGCATTAAAGAAGCTAGTAGATTGAAACAGTTAAGTTGGATATGTCAGCAACAGTTGAAGCTATCCCAAACTTGGAGAGCTCAATATCTGGAAGCCGACAAACACATAGGCGCAAAAAAAAAAGTATTGACGGGTCATGCTATAGACAGTCATATTACCTTCATCACACAATTATTATTACTTAACTACAATTATTGATATAATAATAATAATAATAATATGTGACAGTGCCTAGGAAAAGGGACCTTTTACGTAAAATCAAAAATGTACAGTAGGGCCCAAACACCGACAAAAAAATTTTTTTTGGTTTTCTTTTTATTGGCCCACAGGTATCTCCTACCCTTTAGCTACACTGACACCAAATTTGAGTAGCTGAAACCGTTGTTAAAGGTCCGAGCGCCCTGTTTAAACACAGTCACCTTTTACTCTCTATTTTGACCTTCTGTGTGTGCACGGAAATCCAACCCGCGAGTAATTGAAAATCGTGGGCGAATTCAATGTGTTGCCTAGCAACAAATTACCCCTACCTCGGATAATCCCGGGTAAATATTCTTATAAGTTTTTGTTAGCATTGCAGCAACAGAATAGAAATAGTAAATGTGAATAATCAAGCTATATAGGTTGATGTTGCTATTTATGGAGTCTTGTAGTTGGAGCCTGCAGACCTGGAGACTCCTGGGACTACTTTTGTGAAGACAATAGAAGAATCAGCAAGTCTCTGACTGGACAAAGGTTTCAGTGATAATGAGGACTTCTGTCACACTACAACAAGAGAAGGCAACACATTTTGAAAGTCCATCATTTTTGTTCATTGATTTAAAGAGATTCCTATTGTTCATATGTTCCAAAACAGGCAACAAGCTGGCTGCAAGACAAATATAATCCTAAACTTAGCTAGCCAGTGAACTAACAAACCAAGCTAGTTGATCATTTCTAAAAGAATGACTGTATCAATAACTTACTGTAATTATCAAACTGTTGGAAACAGAAAAAAAAAGAAAAGAAGAAGCACAAAACGGCCTGCAAAATTATGTCTATACGCATCCAGTGCTATTTAAAGACATACCTGTCTAGTACTCTTACACAATGTAGGGTCTAAACTGAGTAAGGCCTCCCCCATCAATGAAGTAAGCGGCCCCAACTATAACTTACTGCCGTTCAGCTGATCGCCACCATTTTCCAAGCATAAGTAACAGTCTTACGTAACCCGTAACGCGGACTTCCGGTTAGATTACGGAATTCAACGTTAACTCCGCGAGAAATTGAATAAGAAGTTTTAATTGCAGTTTTCTCGAAATAACTGTGCTCAAAATGGTCAGATTGCCGCTCGTATATTTAGTGAACCAAGGAGCGCCTGCCTATAAACTTGATATCAAAATACTCCATAAGAAGTGCTCTACACAGTGGTATGAATAACTCATTTTTCATTTTTTTACGGAAAAGGTCCCTTTTCCTAGGCACTGTCACATATTATTATTATTATTATTATTAAAATATCAAATGAAACAATCAGTGCACAACTAAAATTTACTTGAAAAAATACAACATATTTATTTCCACACAGAGGATTGGTCAGGTGAACGGCACCAGTATGAATAACAGAATTAGTTGTTACTGTTCTTCTGAGATGAACAGCAATAAACTAAACCTCAAGTGAGAACTTCAACTAACACACTACAACTCGAGCCTTCCAGCATAGCAACCAAAATGGCCGCCAAGATAATGTTGAGTATACATAATGTGCAGGTTGTAGCCATAACTACTTGAGTAGCTCAATGATGAAAACCTTAAGACCAAATTCCTCCACTTCTTCAATATTTTCCCTGTATACTGCAGCCGCTTTCTCACGTTAAGTGTAAGATTCCTAGCTAATTAAACAAATGAAAGGAATTATCTCATTAAAGCATGCCATAGTAAAAAAAAAGAAGTTCAGGCATGGTTGAGAGAATACGGCACTCAAATTACAAATTATCGCAAACAGACTAAACGAAAATGGAGGATTGCTTTAAGACAGCTTCTACAAGAAACACACACAGCAACAAGATGAGGGGGGGGGGGGGGGGGGGCGGGGGGGGAACTCATTACTTCACATTTTTGTGCTACCATAAGCAAAAAAAAATACCATCTTCATAGGCCACATCTCCTGTGAACACACTTAGCAAGTATATATTTTGACTTTCAATTATTGGTGCTCTAGGATTTTTAGTACCCTGGCTAAACAACATAAAACAGCCACCCTACACATCAGATATCTCTCAACTTACCATCTATTCCCTCTTTATCGTCTTCACTCAAAATGCCAGACGACACTTGAGACTGCAAATGAAGTGCGATGTTGTAAGCAACTTTCTTACTCGATTCGGAAGCCATATCTCCCGCTATCAGCCTGTGTGACTACACTAACCGTACTTAGTTTGAGATCTCTTTTATGAACAAGAAATTCCTGAACTGGTAAAGGTCGTCATTATTCTGTTCAATTTATTACGTCATAAAACTGGCCATCGCGCACTGCGCTGTTGTCTCCTGTACATAAATGTATGTAATGACTCTTTGCCAAATTTGCAAGTATTTCTGATACTATAACTACACCAGAATTTTTTGATACCCATAGTTCAAGTGCTTAGAGCAATGAAATGGTAATATCACAGTTGTAGTAAAGTTCAAGATAAGGAATAAACTTCAGTTTTCAATATAAATATTGCCCTTTAGCTTAAAATTATAGTATCTGAAAGAAGAAAAAGAAAGAAAAAAACAAAATAGATTTAAGCTAAAATTTAAGGACAAAGCCAGCATTATTTAAGCAGAAAAATCTGACACACCTGTAGCAAGATCAACAATCTACAGTGAAAAATAGAGAATACACCATCTAAATTTGTACCGTGCACTGCAAATTATCTCTACAGTCATACCATAATTACACCAACCATAGCAACTAGCAGCACATAGCTGGCAATAATTAAACCATACGCATAGTCAGTATACAGCACTGAGGCCAAAACTTTAACATTGTGGTGGATGGTAAAATCCCATGCTCCACTGTACACCACATTCGCTGAACTTAAATACAGTAAGGTGCCATACAAAACACCCCCTACAACAAAGCCCGCTAATAAACCGTTAGACATATCAAACGTGGTGCGCATACTCTTCATGAAATATGTTGTTGTTGTTTTATCAAAAAAAAATCTTATTATCCCTGGAATGCTGGTGAGAATTACATATTTGCATGTGACATGCTAGATGTATGTATAGCTCAGGATAATGTGATTGGAGGATGCATTCAATTCTTGCTGAGGTTCTGCAGGAAATTTATGATAGGAAGATAATCTAAGCTGCTCATATTATGTGATTTTGTTACGTTGGTATTTCTTCGTCGCTGCTATTCTGGAGTGTTTTCACATAGATATCTATGGTTTTCATTAAAAGTGCCTAATGTAATGGCTCAGGCATCTTCGACCCTTTACCCTCTTCACGCTATGATGTTACGCATAGGCGGTGAGCGGTGTTTATCGCAGAGAACAGCCAGGCTGTGACTGGGAATAGGTCACAGGTAGAATGACATGTATGACCCATATACATTGAAAGTCGCATAACTAATCATTTTAAGAACTTATCCTTTTTCATTTTGCTCTTCATGAGTGACCAACCCAACTTACTTTTTAGAGAAGAAGAGCAGTCAAAGAACAATAGCTAATGAATAATGCCAAAATTATGGGCATCTTTGAGTTAGGGAAGCTGGTAAAGGGTGAGTTAGTCACTTGTAGAGAGCTCCAATAATATATTGACCTGTAAACATTTCAACTGTTATATTAACTATATTCATTAGTAATAAAATTCATTTGAAACTTATATGGCTTTCTTGCTATTGCAACATGAAAAAACAATGCAATTGGATGAATATAAAACTGGAGGAATATAAAACTCATTCTTTAAATTCAGCAGATGTTAGATTGTTTTCAAATAACTTTACACCCACAGAGAGTGTTTCCACCAGAAGTGATGTTGTTCGATTCACTTGTTATACAATACCAAACTCTGACATGAAGATTGACATAGTACTGCCTATGGTTGAGTGTCAGGTTGCTTCAATGATGAAGGAATTTATAAAACACTTCTGTGTTGGGAATAGCTTTGACGACAGTTGCTCAACCTGGGAACTTGAGGATAGAAGATGAGGGAGAATCAAGCAGTGTAGTTCTATGGAGTTATCTCTAATGAAACCGTTTTCTAATTCAGACACAGGGAGGAAGCATTGAATCCCGATTGGCAGGTTATCAACAAATTTCGGACGTCTCAGACAATTTGCAAAATTTAATCCATTACCGTAGCATTTAAATCCTCTCTCCCTATTCATGCTTTCCTCTGCATTCTTCAAACTGAAAAAAATGTTTTTTGCAAATGGCCAAGACAATTTCCAATCATATTTCCCTTCTATTAATATTAAACCAACCGAAAGAAATCCTGAAGATACTTGAACGAACAGTTTTAGGTTGTAGCATAGGTACCATGCTTCACTTCTTGCTGCAGGTATGCATATGAGTTCAGTGATGTAACTCCATTGTGCATTTGGCTTTAACAAACTCCTTGCATTTTGAATTCGAACTATACACATACTGGGTGGGTTCGGAATAAATACATTCAAGTGATTTGGGGGAGGTAGTGGGAGCGATCCATTGGACACAATGATACTGTTGCAAATAGTTTGCTTAACTTGCTCAGGAGTAATGAATGCACTGTCTCTTCTGCCAAGGTGACAAGCATAGCTTATTTCCTTTGCATCCGTATCTTCAAGTGACACAACTTCATCACCACATTTCCTGTTTAATTTTATCTATTGCCGAGGGGAATACAAGCACAGACATAAAAATCACTATAATGGTATACCACTCATTTTATTTGCTTACCAGAGATGGCAGCTCCAATGTAATGTGTTCTACTGACTTGTGAAATGGAAGCCTGACCCACACTGCAGCATCCACTGCAGGAACACAATCAACCTCTTGGACACTACTGTCACTTGGTTTTCGCTCTTTCTTATTGTCAACTCCAACTCTTCTTTTTGTGTCGCTGTCAAAAATCTCGACTCTTTCACTTCTGTGTGACCCAGCAAATCTCCTTTCCTAGCAACAAAGTGTAAAAAAAATCTGGATATATATGCACAGTTTTTACCATAATATGTGCTTATTGTTGTTTTGTTGTTGTTGGTTGCTTTTAACCTATCATTGTTGTTATTTGCTATTATTTAATGTTATATTCTCTTGGTGGGAAAAAATGGAGAAGGTGAATGCTTTTTAAGTATTTCATCCTAAAATAGCAACATCTTTCTATCATTTAATACATAAGCTAGCTAAGCTATCTCTACCCAACAAAATAGTGATATCACATTCTATGAACTGCTTAATTCCAAAGTTTAGTTAAGAACTGTGCTATTCAGCTCACCGTTACATCTTGATCGACAGCAGGAGCATCTTCATTTGAATCACTTTCTACTTGATCAGCCCCTGACGCTTCATTGTCTTCGGCGAATTTGATTTCGCAAGATCTTCTGTTAGAACCAATACTAGTGGTGCTGCTCTTTCTTGCTCGATAGTTTAATTCACCAGTGACAGGGTCGTACCTCATACTATCCTGCCAACGACATATAAAAAATCCGTCCGCAGCCACCGGTTGTTCCTTGATGTTCGTATTGGTGGCCCGTTCGCTATTAAGTAAGTCTTCAGTTGCCTCGCTCTGTCTGCGTTCTTCAACCAATTTTTCTAACCGTTCTCTCCTCTCTTTTACACTTATAGCGTTCGCTCTGGGCCTACTAGGACTAGCTTTTTCCGCAGACATCTTCCCGGATTCTGCCCGTTCGCTATTAAGTAAGTCTTCAGTTGCCTCGCTCTGTCTGCGTTCTTCAACCAATTTTTCTAACCGTTCTCTCCTCTCTTTTACACTTATAGCGTTCTCTCTGGGCCTACTAGGACTAGCTTTTTCCGCAGACATCTTCCCGGATTCTGAACTCCTAGTAGTCTAGTGTGCTGTTTATATAGCTGGGGAAAGATCACGTGCTTGTTTACGGGAATTATTTGGAAATTGTTCGGTTGCTTTGTTCACCCAAACGAATGTGAGGACTTACCTGAAACTTACCTGAAGAGAATCGTTGGGTGGGGTGGGGGGGGGGGGGGGGGGGGGGGGTATAACGGTAAAGGCAACAGTTTACAGTGCAACTGCACTTAACTGTACCTCTTCAGTCATAAATTAATATTCAAATCATGTACAATCAATCACTTCAATTTCATAAGTTTTGACCCAAATATATTTGAACCCCTCCCTGTCACACTAGTGCTGAATCCACCCCTGACACTGATTGTACAACATATTATAAAAAGAAGTGTAAACAGTGTGTCTTTCTTGCTACTGGCCCCACTAGTGAGAGCAAGATAGCTACTTGTAAAATGGCTCATCGTTTTATTTTATTTATTTATTTTTATTATTATTATTATTTTTGCAACATCTTTTCATAGCAGCATATCAAAGTGGACTTCGGGTAAGTACCATGTTCATAGATTTCTTAGAATCATCATGTTTTCTATCAAAAATATCTATTTTCAACAACTCTTCTCAGTAGCCTGTTGGTAGCTACAAAATGGGGGGATTATCCATGGCAACTACAGTCCACATGTTTTGACTTTCAATATGAGTGACAGAACTTATACAAACATGTCCACGTGATATGAACTCAGATGATAGCTGTGGAAAGGCAATGAACGAATGGGCCTAAGTTTGTTGATATTTCCTCAAGGACATTCATTACAAATTCATAAGGTTATTGTATTAACATCAACAAGAAAAATGGATGAGTTTAGAAAAGCATTTGATATCTATTGTACCTCACACACAAGAATAGGGGGTCGAAAGAAAATCAAATGTGCATGTCTTATAAGCTAACTATTTTAGCTACCCTTACATCTGTTTTGTGAGTTATATTGTTGTGTCATATGCAAGTCTAAGTCTGATTAGTCACCCTTAAAGCACATTGCATGTGCCATGTACTATATTAGATCTGATTGTATGTTACTAGTGATGTGCTTGAGCACAAAATGGCGAGCGAGCGTAAAGACTATACTATTTTTATATGAATGATTTTGACTTCTAACACTAAAGCTACTGAAAATAAGGTCCAGTTTTTAAATTTCGCATACACAGTAAAGGGATTTCAGAACAACTCTCTGCAACTGCTTGAATTGAAGGAAAAAAACAACAATAAAACAATACACGTTATTTAAAAGTTTTCTTTGTGATATTGTTTAGCTAAGTAGTGGTTGTAACACACAATGCTTTGACACAACTGGAAATGCACCTACACAGACTTACCTTCGCGGTAGTCTAGTGGACAATGTATTTTCAAGTAAATACCGTTGCGCACGGCTTATAACCATGACAAAGAGCGCATTGACTTACCACCGCCACTAACTCGAATAGAAATGGAAGTCCCTTATGTTTTCAAGTTTTAACTGCACCCGCAAAAGAATTCAAAACGGTAAACAATTCAATTTCTAGGGTGATACGGGTACTGATCGATAAACCAGAGGATTCTGTTTAGTGCAATTAGGGACGGGGGTCGACAACCGAACTAACACAAAAACGGAGGGTCAAAGTACAAAATGACATACATACGTCCATACATATATCTAAATAAACAAACATCCCCGATTTTCGATTGTAAGCTGTAAGTGTCTCGCTCGCTACGCTCGCTCGCCAATAATATCAAAGAAAGTTTACTTTTTCACCGATTATAACCCTTTGGTGGCACTACCTATACCCTCTGTGGGTCTCCCTCAGATCTGTTGTAAGTCTGCAACATGAGGGCAATGGGAGATGTGTACATAGCTAGTGATGCAATAAAGGAATAATAGAATCAATATGACGCTAAAGTGAGGATAGAGCAAACTTTTTACATGATGCAAGAGTAGAAGAGAAGAGAGTCTGTGATGTGAATTCAGTGAGTGTAAACCCCTGTAATTAAATTGGAGTTGCTGTGCATAGTCAGCTCTCATTGGGCTTCACAGTAGCCATTTATTTAATACAGTGACGTAGGAACTCTGGTGACTGGACCCTCCCCCTCCCATATATAATTTTGGGGCACTATGTCGAGAGGTTATTTCAATTTGTAACCACAAAAAAAAACTCCTTTAGAGCCCCTCCCCTCCATACCAAAATATCTTCTTACACTGCTATACAGACAATTTTCACTGAAGGAATGAAAGAAGAGTGGTTTCTTACAATACTAGCTACAGCAGATGAAACTTGAAATGACACAATATCACTTGTGAGATGTGTTTTTACATATGAGCTTATCGAATGTTTTAGATGAAGTTGAAGTGGTATGAGACTCTGAAGAGATGTTTGCTAACTTTGGAAGAGTACATATCTTACCGAGGCTGCACACAACTCTACAAAGGTTGTCAAGTGGCTCCCAAAATGGGAAAGCTGTGTGTAGCCTCTCTAGATTCTTCTACATTGGGAACAGAAGTTATAGCTAAAACTCTACATCTTCTATATAATAGGGAATCACAGAAAACACATGTCTATAGCTAAGTTTTAAATATATTCATCCATTTATGGGCAAATAGATGTCAGATTATTGTATCAGTAGCTATAAGTTAACTAGTAAAGACACCCTATGGGGGCAAGGTATAGCTATTCATGTCAGCAAATTTTACATGTAGCTATCTTTTTTTTCCAATAGAGAGCAAGATTTGATTTAGTTATGAGGATATGCTACTGGGTGGTAACGCCATTAATGTTAGTTTAGCCAACTATTCCAATTTCATTGACCAAGGTTTGAGTTCATTGGAATACTCCATAGCTACCCCAACCTCCCCTTTACCTAGTGTTTCATATTATTCTAATTTCCATGCAGTATCTAATTCCAATGTGATATGATTTACTGTGTGTTTATGATCCCTGTCTCGACTCAATCTCCTATTGAAGGACATCGAGGCAGGGAGCATAAACACAATCTCCTATTGAAGGACATGGGACATCATTATTATGATGTCCCATGTCCTTCAATAGGAGATTGTGTCGAGACAGGAAGCATAAACACACA
>WLWD01000027.1_pt1 | contig 39149 bp, 28 predicted proteins | sample 6712731 | NCBI WGS metagenome assembly WLWD01 (sample SAMN12718690, study PRJNA576275) | sponge metagenome | isolation source: marine sponge | host: Mycale hentscheli | place: New Zealand: South Island, Marlborough, Capsize Point | collected 2014-11-01
TAGTAATGCAATCCACGTTAGTTATGTTTGCAATAGTAATGACAATTGAGTCAATCATTGCAACTATAGGGATGTATTGGATATTTAAGAAAAGAGGGAGCAGCAGCTTGGGGTTGAAGAATTTCAACACATCACTTGCGAAAGAGCTATTAATGAACGGATGGCCTATGGCACTATCTGCAATTTTTGTTTTGATAAACATGGAAGTAGATAAGATTATGATTGGAGGGCTGTATGGAAATTTTGAGGTGGGCTACTACGCTATAGCTACGAAACTATCACAAATTTGGTATTTTATACCTATGGTAATTGGAATGTCAGTTTTTCCAACTCTAATATCTAAAAGAAATAGTAGTGTTAAATTGTTCAAATTAAAACTTCAAAAGATTTATAGCTTTCTAACTTTATCGGCAGTTATAATTTCTACGCCGTTTATTTTATTTTCTGACCAAATTGTAATTACACTATTCGGCGACCAATATATGAGTAGTGGGAAAATGCTTGCTATACATATCATGAGTCTCATTTTTATTTTTCATATCTCTATGCGCGCAAGGGTTTTTTTGCTAGAGGGTCTAGTCAAATTTATTGCTATAGATTATGGCATGCTCGTAGCAATAAATATTATACTTAATTTATTATTAATACCATCATACGGTGGAATCGGTGCAGCGATTGCTTCGTTATTGTCGTGGTTTGTAAGTGCAATTTTCTCTCCATTGTTTAATTCAAAAGCATCAGAGTCTGTTCAAATGTTTTTAAAATCATTTACTTTAAACGCGATTACAAAATGACAAAAGAAATTGATTCTGATGAAATCTCATTTGCTAATTTATCTGCAGTAGATGATGTAGGGGATGTTTTTCTCTGGAGAGGCCGATTATTTAGAGGAATTAATTATAGCTATGGAGATAAAATTAAGGCTCTTCTAAGCAGTGATATGGTATCCAAGTTGATTGATTGTGATATGTTTCCTAATTCATGGATTTCAGATAATAAGCTACATGATTATGAGTTGCTTGTAGAGCATGAAAAGATTTTAAATGTAACATACCCGTATGAATGGACTTTCTCTATGCTTAAGGATGCGGCTTTATTGGTGCTTAATATAAATTCGATTACCCAGGAGTTTAATTTTCAAACAAAAGACTGTCATGGCTTTAATGTTGTATTTGATAATTGCATTCCGAAATTTGTTGATTTGGGGAGCTTAGAAAAACTGGATACCGCACGCTCTGGCTGGCTGGCCTATGAAGAGTTTATTCGTTGGTATTACTATCCATTGTATGTATGGAGTACTGGAAATGAATTTATGGCAAGGCGAGCTCAATTAGGTGTAGAACTAATGCCGCATCACTCGTATTTGCAGTATAGATATCCAATATCGAGAGTAGTCAAAAACAATTACGTTAGAAAAGTTGCGGACAATCGATTTATTAGAAACAAGATGGCTTGTGTTTCAGAAAAAAGAATACAAGAAAAAATGCCAAAATATGGGAAAAAGATTTTTTCAGTTTTAAATGCTCTAAGAATACTGCCGAATCATAGACAACAGATCACAAAGCTTAAACAAAAGATAAATAAAATTAATAAGAAGAAATCAAAGACGATATGGTCTAATTATGATGATATTTACTTCAAAGAGCGTGATATTTTAAGAACTAAAAGATTTGAAAGAATATTGGAGTTGGTCAACTCGTATGAAATAGAGTCTATCACAGATCTTGGGTGTAATAGAGGGGCATTTGCTGAGTTATTGTTAGAAAGAACTTGTGTAAATAATGTTGTATGTATTGATAGCGATGAGGTGGCAGTTGATGGAATTTATAACAGAGTCAAAAAAAGCAAAAAGAAAATAACCCCGGTCTTGTCGAACTTTGTGTCGCCTTTTACAACGTATAATGGAGACCCTCCGCACGAAAGATTAAAATCGGATGCGGTAATTTCGTTGGCTGTTACACACCATTTGCTCTTAAGCCAAAAATTTTCTATTAATCGAGTGTTAGAAATAATTCTTTCGTACTCATCAAGTTTGGCGTTTATTGAATTTATGCCATTAGGTTTGTGGGATGGTGTGCGCGGGCAAGAAATACCGTCGTGGTATACTGTAGATTGGTTTAGGGAAGCTCTAAATTTGCAAGCTGAAGTGATTTTAGAAGAAAAATTAGAGGAAAATAGGGTTATATTTGTTGCGAGGAAAAAATGACAAGTGCTATTTTTTAAGTATATGAAAGTACTTGTGCATTTCGCCATTATTAACTTTATGGTAAGAGTGAGGATGTATTGTATTTGAACAATATGCAGTATATCCGAATTATATGGTGAGTAGTTATGAGAATTAAACATTTAGAGTGACTGTATGTATGTTTGAGTATGTGAGGAGCAAGAAGTGTTTGAATATTGGTGTTTTGGCAGATGGATTTATAACATGGGGGGGTGGGGTTGATCTCATAAAATCAATAATTCGGTCATTAGAGTCTATTCAAAATGAGTGCAACATAAGTATTTATCTTTTAGTTCCAAGTGGAGTTGGTTATCAGACTAGGCGTAAGCTTAGTATATTGCGAGCTAGTTTTATTTATTCATCTAAAAATACTAATTTTACAGCTTTGAAAAAAGTAGCCTTTAAAATGTTATCACCGAACCATCACCAACCAGACCAGACGTAACCAGCACCAAATACACTTACTTCCCGGGGACCGCAGAAAAGCCCCGCGACCACCCCCTGATGAGGGGGGCCCACTGGCCCCGCACCCAATAACGATATCCAACAATGGGCTAGGAAAGAGGGGGTACCAGAGCGGGAGGTGGGCCGCCCCTCCCCCGCACCCCAGCCAGCCGAAGGGCCAACCACATGCACAGACAAGCAGGATTAGCTGAGGCAACTGTGACCTCGACAAGAGGAGAATTTGAAGGTTAACTGTACTGCGATCCTCATAATCTATATCACATTGGGTATCACTTACTGCGATCTTTCCGTCTAATATCACATTGTATCACTTAACTGTGACATGCGAATCATCAGTCTAGGATCACTTGGCATCACTTACTGTCGATCTCATCTAATGGTCAAACATTGGCATCACTTCTGCGATCTCATCTAATGATCACATTGGCATCACTGACTCTGCGATCCTCAGTCGATGATCACATTGGCATCACTTCCTGCGATCTATTCCTAATGGTCACATTGGCATCACTTACTGCGATCTCAGTCTAATGATCACATTGGCATCACTTACTGCGATCTCAGTCTAATGATCACATTGGCATCACTTACTGCGATCTCAGTCTAATGGTCACATTGGCATCACTTACTGCGATCTCAGTCTAATGGTCACATTGGCATCACTTACTGCGATCTCAGTCTAATGATCACATTGGCATCACTTACTGCGATCTCAGTCTAATGATCACATTGGCATCACTTACTGCGATCTCAGTCTAATGATCACATTGGCATCACTTACTGCGATCTCAGTCTAATGGTCACATTGGCATCACTTACTGCGATCTCAGTCTAATGGTCACATTGGCATCACTTACTGCGATCTCAGTCTAATGATCACATTGGTATCACTTACTGCGATCTCAGTCTAATGATCACATTGGTATCACTTACTGCGATCTCAGTCTAATGATCACATTGGTATCACTTACTGCGATCTCAGTCTAATGATCACATTGGTATCACTTACTGCGATCTCAGTCTAATGATCACATTGGTATCACTTACTGCGATCTCAGTCTAATGATCACATTGGTATCACTTACTGCGATCTCAGTCTAATGATCACATTGGCATCACTTACTGCGATCTCAGTCTAATGATCACATTGGTATCACTTACTGCGATCTCAGTCTAATGATCACATTGGTATCACTTACTGCGATCTCAGTCTAATGATCACATTGGTATCACTTACTGCGATCTCAGTCTAATGATCACATTGGTATCACTTACTGCGATCTCAGTCTAATGATCACATTGGTATCACTTACTGCGATCTCAGTCTAATGATCACATTGGCATCACTTACTGCGATCTATCTAATGATCACATTGGGATCACTTACTGCGATCAGTCATTGGCATCATCTTACTGGTACACTTACTGCGATCTCAGTCTAATGATCACATTGGCATCACTTACTTACTGCGATCTCAGTCTAATGATCACATTGGCATCACTTACTGCGATCTCAGTCTAATGATCACATTGGTATCACTTACTGCGATCTCAGTCTAATGATCACATTGGCATCACTTACTGCGATCTCAGTCTAATGATCACATTGGTATCACTTACTGCGATCTCAGTCTAATGATCACATTGGTATCACTTACTGCGATCTCAGTCTAATGATCACATTGGTATCACTTACTGCGATCTCAGTCTAATGGTCACATTGGCATCACTTACTGCGATCTCAGTCTAATGGTCACATTGGTATCACTTACTGCGATCTCAGTCTAATGATCACATTGGTATCACTTACTGCGATCTCAGTCTAATGATCACATTGGTATCACTTACTGCGATCTCAGTCTAATGATCACATTGGTATCACTCACTGCGATCTCAGTCTAATAGTCACATTGGCATCACTTACTGCTATCTTGAGCGAATATTTGAGCCATTCCATAAGAAACTGCCTCAATGTAATTGGGCACATTATTGGTGGCATTGCAGACATAGCGACCGGCATTGCTCCTGACTGCTCTTAGGACTGTGAGATTAGAAGTAACAAATATATAGTCTTGACCTTTCATTACTTCAGAAGATATCATATATCCTGCTCCACTTGCAAGCTGTGTAGATCCGCCATTTTCAGGAAAGTAAGTCCACGTCACCGTTGCTTCGGGTAAGGATCGAAATTTGCAAGTGAAGACGACATCTTCGATGCCAAACAAGGCATAATCCTGTGGCATTTCTTCTAGATTTGGAGGAGCTAAAAAAAGAATCAAGATATTATTCCTGCAATGAGCTAAAATACATCAAACTTCTGCCTTACATCTGAATAATACTGCAGTCTGGTTAGAAGTATCATTTTGAGTCCCTCCTTGTTGATCAACATTTGTCGCTTCACAATAATAATTGCCAGCATGATGCAAATCTGCTCTAGTGACTGAGACAACTGAGACAACTGTGTAGGCGTTGGGGCTCGAGCGTCTCACACTGGTATTATTAGCAGAAACAATTTGAGAGTCATTCAAGAACCAGGCAATACTTGGAGCTGGAAATCCAGTTGCTGTACAATTGAGAGAAAATGAAGATCCTGCGGCTACCACCATACTTGCAGGATAAGGATGTTGCATCAACCTAGGGTCATCTGAAACATTATAACATTCAAAATTAGTTTTTAAGATGCACTGAAACTAGCATTCTAACCTAATACAGTGATTTGTGAAGAACGTCTGCTCTCATTAGCGTACGTCAATGGACCAATCATAAGAGAATTGTTGGCTACACATTCGTATACCCCAGCATCCTGCAATGACACGTCACAGAGCTCCAGTAAAGACACCTTCCAGCGAGGGGGAATACTGCTCTCTGTTATGTTGTATCGTCCCGGTGTGTTAGAGATAGCCATACCGTCTTTCATCCACACGATGTCCGGCAATGGATAACCGACTACTGCACACTGAAGAATAATGTTAGCTGTGATGTTGATAACTTTGTCTGTGTTGTAGATTATTAAAGTAGCTGGAACTAAAAAAAAAATGGAGAAAACGCTTAGAAGTTAGTGAGGCAAGAATGAGTTTGTATATATTACCATATATTGTAACAGTAGCTTGAGCTGTACTGTCATTTCCAAGGAAATTAGATGCCACACAGTGATACAATCCGTCATGGAGCGAGGAGTTCACTGAGGTGATTGTGAGGCGGCTAGTTGTTCTTCCTGTAATGTTCTGTGGCATGTCTTCTATGTCTGTGTTACTGTCCATGTTGACTTGCTGTTGTGTGCCATTTTGTCCTGTCCTTAGCCACCTGATCTGTGGAGGAGGCAATCCAGTGACCGTGCAATAAAGTTGGAGAGTGCTGTATTCCACCACTGTCGTGTTTGATGGAGAAGTAAGGAAGTTTGGAGATTCTAATGAAAGGGAAAAAAAAGTACTGAAATATTGCTATATTAATATTACAGAACAACCTTGGACTTGGAGAGTGAAATTGGCACTGTCTTGTGTGCGGCCTTCACTGATGGTATTAAAAATAGAGCAGCTGTAAGTGTCAGAGTCTGTTAACTGCAAGTTGCACAACGTCAGGACCGATACGGTAAAGTGACTGCTGGAATTAGTGAAGGAAGAGACTGAGATGTTGGCATCTGGAGAGAGATCACCATTGCCTTTCTTCCATGTGACACTGGGGACAGGTATGCCCGACCCAATGCAGGTGAACGATGAACTGTTCCCAGAAGAAATTTCGGAATTGCTGGGAAATGCAATTATAGCAGCAGGCCCTGAAAGAGTGTATGAATATTCATAGAGTCTAGTAATATGTAAAAGATAAATTAGCGCTTGAGCACTCACTTTGCAATGTCAGTTTGAACTCTCTACTGTCGTATCCTCTACTGGATGAAGCATTGCAAGTATAGAGTCCATCATCAATCAACTGAGGGTTGGTCAGTTCCAGTTCTGAAATTACCACTGTACCATTAATAGTGAAGCTAGCTAAACTGGGCACCAATTGAGACCCATTCCTGTACCAGGCTATAGTTGGTAAAGGAATGCCTGAGGCTATGCACATAAGAGTCACTGAGCTGGTGACAAGTGCTGTAGTGTTTGAAGTGACTTTCCTAATCATGACGTCCTCTATACAACAAAACCAGATGGTAAAGTATGGGAATATTATAAACATGATTAGATTATAGCTATTACCTGTTAGAACACTTAAGAATGAATAACTAGTTCCATTATCAAACTCATTGGCAGCTGTACATGAATAGTTGCCTTCATGACTAGATGACACAGACTCAATAACCAAAACTGATTCCACAGTAAACCCATTCTCTACTGTAGATATATTATAGAGATTTCCATTCTGAATTTCCATTCCATTTCTATGCCACATTATTGTAGGTGCTGGAATTCCCCTTACCATGCACCTCAAAGTCCCTACATTTCCAGCATGAAAAGCGAGATCTCTGAGTGGTATTAGGAACTTGGGGAGAGCTGAAGTACACAAACACTTGACCATAAAAATACACAACAAAAAATATAAAAAGAAATTTACCATATATAGTAACGGTAGCTTGTGTAGAATCACTCCCAAGACTGTTCTCAGCTACACACTCGTATAGACCTCCATGAGAAGAGTTTACACCTTGAATGACTAGACTACTGGACACTACACTCGTACTGCCCTGGGAGAGTTCTTCTTCTATTACTGTACTGACATCATCAGACAATACTCTTTGTCCAGTTCTCCTCCATGTTATCTGAGGGACTGGATATCCTGAGACTGTACAGTTGAGTTGAAGTGTGCTAGACTCTAGAATTGCCACATTAGAAAGAGACACAAGGAAGGTCGGAGAGTCTAGAACAAAGAAGACAAGCAGTTAGTAAGAGCAGGTTTGTGTTGTAAGCATCAATAGCTACTACCTTGAACTGTTAAAGAGAAGCTGTGAGAGACTCGAGCGAGTCCTCCACTGATGTTGTTTGTGGCGACACAGCTGTACGAGTCCGTGTCTGATAGCTCAAGGTCACACACAACTATGGTAGATGTGGTGAAGTAGCTAGTGGCATTCTCAACAATGCTTTTAGTGGTATTAACTCTCATGTCTTGAGATAGAGACAAACTATTCCTAAACCACTGAACTTGTGGAGGTGGAATTCCAGCTGCTGTACAAGTCAGTGCTACACTGTTGCTAGCATTAGCTGTGGTGTTGGTAGGAGAAGCAACCATCTCCACAGCACCTGAAAGAGACATGAGTGTCATTGTATTTCTGTGAGGACTGTGATAACTCACTTTGTAAGGTGAGTGTGAACTGTTTGACCTCTGAGTCACTGACTGGATTGGATGCATTACAAGAGTAAAGACCGACATCAGATAGAACGAGTGCACCAAGATCAAGCTGCGATGTAGTTGCTGTTTCATTCATGGTGACATTTGCTGTAGCATCTAAAGGTGCCCCATCTTTGAACCAGACTATAGTTGGTACAGGGATTCCAGATGCAGAGCATGTAAACACTACTGTATCAGTGATGTTCACTGTGGTGTCCATGGGAGCTCTCAGTATAACCACTTCATCTGCAAAAAACAACAACAACAAAACAAAACAAATCAAAAAACAAAAAAAAACAACAAAAAAACAACAACTTGAATTTAAAGTACAAGACAGTGTAGAGTAGAGGTTATTTTTATATGATGATATTAATATATATATATAATATATATTATATATATATATATATTATATATAATACTTATAGCACGAGTCAGAGTACAATATGGGAAAATATTTTACGAGCACGCAAAATATTTTCACGAGCCAAAGGCGAGTGAAAATGTGGCGTGAGAGTAAAATATCATTCCCATATTGTACGACGAGTGTGATAAGTGATTTATTGCTTCTTTGAAATTTTTCTCAACCGGTTACAATACAATTTTCATTGATTTTACTCGCTACGCGCGCGCTACAAGGAGCGTACAATATAAACCGTACAATATGGGAGAATACAGAACGCTCGCGTGATGCGGAAATATTCAAGTAAAAATATCAAAGCTGCAATAAATATATATATATATTTATTGCAGCTTTGATATTTTTACTTGAATATTTCCGCATCACGCGAGCGTTCTGTATTCTCCCATATTGTACGGTTTATATTGTACGCTCCTTGTAGCGCGCGTGTAGCGAGTAAAATCAATGAAAATTGTATTGTAACCGGTTGAGAAAATTTTCAAAGAAGCAATAAATCACTTATCACACTCGTCGTACAATATGGGAATGATATTTTACTCTCACGCCACATTTTCACTCGCCTTAATATTTTGCGTGCTCGTAAAATATTTTCCCATATTGTACTCTGACTCGTGCTATAAGTATTATATATATATTATATATATATATATATAATATACATATATATATAGCACACATGTATGTGATGGTTACTTTGAGTATTTGTGAGTCTTCAACAAGATGGCAGCATTTCAAGCTCTGAAAGTTGTCAAGCTGGATTACTTGACAGGTGTATTTAACTTGCATAATTTATAGTTTCAATTATTTTCCACAATGTAACTTATTGTGTTTGACTTACCTCTACACTTTAACTGGCTAACCAGCAAAGTGAGCGAGACTATCTCTGAGATGTAAATACATATGGGTTTATGGTATGGGCAACCTCTGTTGTTTTTTTCCGCATGAGCATCTAATTACATAAGTTCGACAGTATCATGGAAAAAGAATGAACTGTGAGTAATCTATTGTCAACTACTTGTATTGCAGTTGGCTATGACTTTAGCATGTTTCGGTTCAAGACAACTAGAGGTGAGAAACAACAAAAAAAACTGATGCTGAGAGGTATAGAGATTTTTGTTAAGAATATTTTTGAGAAAATTATTAGTTCTTAAAATATAGCTCACTTTGCATTTGTTCTGAAGCACACCACCAGTGGGCAAGTGAGGAATTGAAAATCAGTTTATATATGGTATAAATGGTACATGGTCCCTTAAACAATGTAAGATTGTCTTTATTCTCTAAACACAGGCTTATTCCCCAGTCCTTCTAGTACTGCAGTAAGCAAGTCTTACTGGCTCAAAACTCAAAATCAATCAGAATCCAAGGCACAAGTATGGTGAGTGGTTACTATGAAAAAAAAAAATCTTTACCAAACTTAATTTTTTAAAACCGTGGGCGTTTATTATTACTAGCTGAGTGGTTTTTGTCTGGAGTGGTCACTGATGCTATCTCTAATCAGGTATGAAATACACCACTATATACATGCTAGGAATATTGGATTGAATGATGCCTTAAGCATAGGAGCTTAGCTAACCAATGAAGTGTATCAGATAGTTTTATGTCTTAGCTAGCCAATGAAACAATTCATTAAATAGTATTTATACTTAAGATGTACAGCTTTGAATTACATGTGACACCCATAGACTCATCCATGATGTTGGTCCATGTTAGGACCTACCCGAACTTCTAATGGTCATAGGCTACTTTGCAGCTGAATGAAAGAAGCAACTGAAACAGTTTTGGCACTAAAATCAGATGAAATGCATGCAACATTTGACCGTGTTGTTACACACTTAAAAATGTAACAGCTTTTGTATAGTCTAGGTCCACTATTGGTAATGCTTCAAATTTGAAGTACAAAAAAATCATCATCAGTAACGACAACAGTGTGCATTCATGAATAATTCATGTGCTGTGCCTAGTTGGTAAAGTGTCATCTTGAACTGAATGGGTCACGTTCTGTAAGGGCAAAGGAAATGAAGGTGATTAGAAACGGCTAAAAAATCAATAGGTGAAACCAGTGAAGAACAGACAGAAAAGGTAATAGCTTGACAAGCCTAAGTCCACAATCATGAATAGAAGGACAGAGAGCCTAAGAAGCAGACAACAATGACAGTGACAAACTGTGTGTATTCATAAATAATTCATGAGCTGAGCTCTATAGTTGAAAAAAAAAAGAAGAGAGAGAGATACATCTAAGTCAAGACTTAACCTGCTTTGTCATCACACACACTTACAATTAAATAGTCTGGAACTTTCAGCTCAATGATTCATAGAGTGACTTATTAATCTATCATATCCTCTTTCTTTTATTCTCCCTAGGTCTTGCCTTGTCCATCCCCTGCTCTATACAATCAGAATACTGGGTGTCCGTATTCGTGAAAATTATATATGCTGAACTGAATTGGTAAAGGGTAGCTACTCACCTACTGTTAGCTAACCATAATCCATCACAAATCATGGGTATTGACAGAGAAGCAGGAGAATGCAATGGTTAAGAAAATAGAAGCAGGTGAGAAAAGACTGAATGAAGTAACTACCTTAATGTAAAGAAAATACACAGAAAGGACAGAGAAGAGTGGAATCCAGAGCTGAAAACTTCCAGACTATTGACAATTCATATCCTCAACCCTTTACCTGTGAGGACAGTCAGAGAAGACTCAGAAACTGCTTCCCCATGTTCATTGCTAGCTCTGCACGTCAAGTTACCGCCAAGAATAGATGCCGCTATTTCAATGTTTAAAACTGATTGTACGGTGAAGCTAGAAAGAGAAGTCTCCACTAGAAATACATTTTCTAATGTTCCATTCTGAATTTCCATTCCATTTCTGTACCATGTCACATTAGGTTCTGGTATTCCCCGTGCTGCACATTCCAACGCTCCAGGACTTCCAGCATGAAGAACTAAATCACTAGGAGGTGTGGTTATTACTGGCTGGGCTATATCACATGGACGTGACATAATCAAACTACTTGAAGCCATCTTTACTCTTACCGTATACAGTAACAGTAGCTTGTGTAGAATCACTTCCAAGACTGTTCTCAGCTACACACTCGTATAGACCTCCATGAGAAGAGTTTGCACCTTGAATGACTAGACTACTGGACACTACACTCGTACTGCCCTGGGAGAGTTCTTCTTCTATTATTGTACTGACATCATCAGATAATACTCTTTGTCCAGTTCTCCTCCATGTTATCTGAGGGACTGGATATCCTGAGACTGTACAGTTGAGTTGAAGTGTGCTAGACTCTAGAATTGCCACATTAGAAAGAGACACAAGGAAGGTTGGAGAGTCTAGAACAAAGAAGACAAGCAGTTAGTAAGAGCAGGTTTGTGTTGTAAGCATCAATAGCTACTACCTTGAACTGTTAAAGAGAAGCTGTGAGAGACTCGAGCGAATCCTCCACTGATGTTGTTTGTGGCGACACAGCTGTACGAGTCCGTGTCTGATAGCTCAAGGTCACACACAACTATGGTAGATGTGGTGAAGTAGCTAGTGGCATTCTTAACAATGATTTCAGTTGTATTAACTCTCATGTCTTGAGATAGAGACAAACTATTCCTAAACCACTGAACTTGTGGAGGTGGAATTCCAGCTGCTGTACAAGTCAGTGCTACACTGTTGCTAGCATTAGCTGTGGTGTTGGTAGGAGAAGCAACAATCTCCACAGCACCTGAAAGAGACATGAGTGTCATTGTATTTCTGTGAGGACTGTGATAACTCACTTTGCAAGGTGAGCGTGAACTGTCTGACCTCTGAGTCACTGACTGGATTGGATGCATTACAAGAGTAAAGACCGGCATCAGATAGAACAAGTGCACCAAGATCAAGCTGCGACGTAGTTGCTGTTTCATTCATGGTGACATTTGCTGTAGCATCTAAAGGTGCCCCATCTTTGAACCAGACTATAGTTGGTACAGGGATTCCAGATGCAGAGCATGTAAACACTACTGTATCAGTGATGTTCACTGTGGTGTCCATGGGAGCTCTCAGTATAAGCACTTCATCTGGGAGAAAGAAAGAAATCTTGAATCTTTAAGTACAAGACAGAGAGAGTAGATGATGTTTTTGTATGGTAATAAATTTTGTTATTAACATTTATATAGATATAGCACACATGTATGTTAGGGCTACAGTGAGCATTTTGTCAGTCTGTCTGTCAGCTTCAGATCATCAAAAGATGGCAGCATTTTAAGCCTTGAAAGTTTGGTTTATCTTTGATGTGCCAAAATATTTAGTCCTAAAAAGTGGATTACGTATTGCACTTTAAGTTACCTACACACTTCTTATGCATTATCTAATTTTATTGTTTCAAGGAAAACTCTAATTATGCAATACCCTTGCAATTATAAAATAGAATGGCTGTTACAATCTTTTATTTTCCCCATTTTTTCTTAGGTGGCTATAGGAACTGGATACAATTGAGCTCTGGTGTGCCCCAATCTTTCCACCCAAGGACTTCTACAAGTGCTCCAACTATAGCAACCAGAAGGTAAATAAGATAGATAAACAGTATTTTTGGATCTATTGAGAATGATATGTTTATCGCAAACCAGCATCTCTTAATTGTTATTACAGTTAGCACCAATACTTTTGAGCATTGCTATCTGGAGCCTTTTAAAGTGTTATTATATTACAAAGCTTGTCTCTTCGCTATTATAACGTACACCATTTCCTTGTGTTCGCCATCTTTAGACTCGAGTGATCAGGTCTTAAATGAACTATAGCTGATTAGTTTGTTCTTTCTCCATTTATGGTTAAACTCCACTATTGTTTGCTAGTACTTATGCATACAAATATGTGTGTGTGGTGACTGTGTGGTGTAGCGGTTGAGTCTTTGGCTCAGAGCCTGTAGGTCCCGAATTCATGCCTCACTCTGACAACTTTCTATCTGTTTTTTTTTTCCTTCTTCTGCCTCCCACCAGCCCTAACAGTCCACCCAGCTGTGATTGGGTGCCTGGCATTAGCTGGGGTGCAAATTCAAGGCCTTTCTCATGAAACAGTGAAGGTCCAGGTGGGACATATGATACCCACATAACTTGCTGTGAGGTAAGGCCTGTTCTCTGTGAGTTCCTAGCCTGACACCAGGAGCTTTGTTAGCACAGCTAACAATACCTGCTTAGTGCACAGGCATCCTGGCACTGGCAGGTGCGTGTGACCTGTTAGCAGTAGCAAGAGAATTTGCATTGGCATTGACTTTAAAGGAATTCTTGCAGTCATAGGCTACTTTGTAACAAAATATGAAGGAAGTTGGAGAATATAAGTAACTTTGACACTAAAAAAATCATTTGCAATGCATGAGACACAGCCATCTGGTCTCAGTTACTTTACACAATTAAACTTGAAATAGTCTTTGGTATAATCAAGGTCCTAGGTAATACTTCAAAATGTGAAGGACAAAGGCTATTATTAAACCAATTCTATTCACTTATTAAAACTAGAGTCAATGTATAAAACAAAAAAAATAAAAAACAAAACAAAAAAGACTGAGCAAGAACAACTACACTATCAGCCTTTTAAGCTCATCTATTCTAATAGATGAAATACAATATCCCAGAGTATTGACTATTCATATCCTCAACCCTTTACCTGTGAGGACAGTCAGAGAAGACTCAGAAACTGCTTCACCATGTTCATTGCTAGCTCTGCACGTCAAGTTACCGCCAAGAATAGATGCCGCTATTTCAATGTTTAAAACCGATTGTACGGTGAAGCTAGAAAGAGAGTTCCAATAGGAAACATTTTCCCTATGTTCCATTTGAATTCCATTCATTTCTGTACCATGTACATTAGGTCTGGTATTCCCCGTGCTGTACATTCCAACGCTCCAGGACTACAGCATGAAGAATTAAATCAATAGGAGGTGTGGTTATTCTGGGGGCTAATCACATGGACGTGGACATAAATCAAACTTACATGAGCCTCTTCACCTTACCGTATACAGTAACAGTTAGCTTGTGTAGAATCACTCCCAAGGACTGTTCTCAGCTACACACTCGTAAAGACTCCATGAGAAGAGTTTGGCAACCTGAATGACTAGACTATGGAACTACAATCGTACTGCCCTGGAGAGTTCTTTCTATTACTGTACTGACATCATCAGACAATACTCTTTGTCCAGTTCTCCTCCATGTTATCTGAGGGACTGGATATCCTGAGACTGTACAGTTGAGTTGAAGTGTGCTAGACTCTAGAATTGCCACATTAGAAAGAGACACAAGGAAGGTCGGAGAGTCTAGAACAAAGAAGACAAGCAGTTAGTAAGAGCAGGTTTGTGTTGTAAGCATCAATAGCTACTACCTTGAACTGTTAAAGAGAAGCTGTGAGAGACTCGAGCGAGTCCTCCACTGATGTTGTTTGTGGCGACACAGCTGTACGAGTCAGTGTCTGATAGCTCAAGGTCACACACAACTATGGTAGATGTGGTGAAGTAGCTAGTGGCATTCTCAACAATGCTTTCAGTTGTATTAACTCTCATGTCTTGAGATAGAGACAAACTATTCCTAAACCACTGAACTTGTGGACGTGGAATTCCAGCTGCTGTACAAGTCAGTGCTACACTGTTGCTAGCATTAGCTGTGGTGTTGGTAGGAGAAGCAACCATCTCCACAGCACCTGAAAGAGACATGAGTGTCATTGTATTTCTGTGAGGACTGTGATAACTCACTTTGTAAGGTGAGCGTGAACTGTCTGACCTCTGAGTCACTGACTGGATTGGATGCATTACAAGAGTAAAGACCGGCATCAGATAGAACAAGTGCACCAAGATCAAGCTGCGACGTAGTTGCTGTTTCATTCATGGTGACATTTGCTGTAGCATCTAAAGGTGCCCCATCTTTGAACCAGACTATAGTTGGTACAGGGATTCCAGATGCAGAGCATGTAAACACTACTGTATCAGTGATGTTCACTGTGGTGTCCATGGGAGCTCTCAGTATAAGCACTTCATCTGGGAGAAAGAAAGAAATCTTGAATCTTTAAGTACAAGACAGAGAGAGTAGATGATGTTTTTGTATGGTAATAAATTTTGTTATTAACATTTATATAGATATAGAACACATGTATGTTAGGGCTACAGTGAGCATTTTGTCAGTCTGTCTGTCAGCTTCAGATCATCAAAAGATGGCAGCATTTTAAGCCTTGAAAGTTTGGTTTATCTTTGGTGTGCCAAATTATTTAGTCCTAAAAAGTGGATTTACGTATTGCACTTTAAGTTACCTACACACTTCGTATGCATTATCTAATTTTATTGTTTCAAGGAAAACTCTAATTATGCAATACCCTTGCAATTATAAAATAGAATGGCTGCTACAATCTTTTATTTTCCCCATTTTTTCTTAGGTGGCTATAGGAACTGGATACAATTGAGCTCTGGTGTGCCCCAATCTTTCCACCCAAGGACTTCTACAAGTGCTCCAACTATAGCAACCAGAAGGTAAATAAGATAGATAAACAGTATTTTTGGATCTATTGAGAATGATATGTTTATCGCAAACCAGCATCTCTTAATTGTTATTACAGTTAGCACCAATACTTTTGAGCATTGCTATCTGGAGCCTTTTAAAGTGTTATTATATTACAAAGCTTGTCTCTTCGCTATTATAACGTACACCATTTCCTTGTGTTCGCCATCTTTAGACTCGAGTGATCAGGTCTTAAATGAACTATAGCTGATTAGTTTGTTCTTTCTCCATTTATGGTTAAACTCCACTATTGTTTGCTAGTACTTATGCATACAAATGTGTGTGTGTGGTGACTGTGTGGTGTAGCGGTTGAGTCTTTGGCTCAGAGCCTGTAGGTCCCGAGTTCATGCCTCACTCTGACAACTTTCTATCTGTTTTTTTCCCTTCCTCTGCCTCCCACCAACCCTAACAGTCCACCTAGCTGTGATTGGGTGCCTGGCATTAGCTGGGGTGCAAATTCAAGGCCTGTCTCATGAAACAGCGATAGTCCAGGTAGGACTTGCAATGTACACACCAATTGTTGTGAGGTAAGGGTTGTTCTCTGTGAGCTTCAGCCGACTACAGGAGCTTTGTTAGCCACTGGCAGGTGTGTGTGACCTGTTAGCAGTAGCAAGAGAATTTGCATTGGCATTGACTTTAAAGGAATTCTTGCAGTCATAGGCTACTTTGTAACAAAATATGAAGGAAGTTGGAGAATATAAGTAACTTTGACACTAAAAAAATCATTTGCAATGCACGAGACACAACCATCTGGTCTCAGTTAATTTACACAATTAAACTTGAAATAGTCTTTGGTATAATCAAGGTCCTAGGTAATACTTCAAAATGTGAAGGACAAAAGGCTATTATTAAACAAATTCCATTCACTTATTAAAACTAGAGTCAATGTATATCTCAAAAATAAATAAATAAATAAAAAAAAGACTGAGCAAGAACAACTACACTATCAGCCTTTTAAGCTCATCTATTCTAATAGATGAAATACAATATCCCAGAGTATTGACTATTCATATCCTCAACCCTTTACCTGTGAGGACAGTCAGAGAAGACTCAGAAACTGCTTCACCATGTTCATTGCTAGCTCTGCACGTCAAGTTACCGCCAAGAATAGATGCCGCTATTTCAATGTTTAAAACCGATTGTACGGTGAAGCTAGAAAGAGTGGTCTCCACTAGGAATACATTTTCTAATGTTCCATTCTGAATTTCCATTCCATTTCTGTACCATGTCACATTAGGTTCTGGTATTCCCCGTGCTGTACATTCCAACGCTCCAGGACTTCCAGCATGAAGAATTAAATCACTAGGAGGTGTGGTTATTACTGGCAGGGCTATATCACACGGACTTGACATAATCAAACTACTTGAAGCCATCTTTACTCTTACCGTATACAGTAACAGTAGCTTGTGTAGAATCACTCCCAAGACTGTTCTCAGCTACACACTCGTATAGACCTCCATGAGAAGAGTTTGCACCTTGAATGACTAGACTACTGGACACTACACTCGTACTGCCCTGGGAGAGTTCTTCTTCTATTACTGTACTGACATCATCAGACAATACTCTTTGCCCAGTTCTCCTCCATGTTATCTGAGGGACTGGATATCCTGAGACTGTACAGTTGAGTTGAAGTGTGCTAGACTCTAGAATTGCCACATTAGAAAGAGACACAAGGAAGGTTGGAGAGTCTAGAACAAAGAAGACAAGCAGTTAGTAAGAGCAGGTTTGTGTTGTAAGCATCAATAGCTACTACCTTGAACTGTTAAAGAGAAGCTGTGAGAGACTCGAGCGAGTCCTCCACTGATGTTGTTTGTGGCGACACAGCTGTACGAGTCCGTGTCTGATAGCTCAAGGTCACACACAACTATGGTAGATGTGGTGAAGTAGCTAGTGGCATTCTCAACAATGCTTTTAGTGGTATTAACTCTCATGTCTTGAGATAGAGACAAACTATTCCTAAACCACTGAACTTGTGGAGGTGGAATTCCAGCTGCTGTACAAGTCAGTGCTACACTGTTGCTAGCATTAGCTGTGGTGTTGGTAGGAGAAGCAACCATCTCCACAGCACCTGAAAGAGACATGAGTGTCATTGTATTTCTGTGAGGACTGTGATAACTCACTTTGTAAGGTGAGCGTGAACTGTCTGACCTCTGAGTCACTCACTGGATTGGATGCATTACAAGCGTAAAGACCGGCATCAGATAGAACGAGTGCACCAAGATCAAGCTGCGATGTAGCCGCTGTTTCATTCATGGTGACATTTGCTGTAGCATCTAAAGGTTCCCCATCTTTGAACCAGACTATAGTTGGTACAGGGATTCCAGATGCAGAGCATATAAACACTACTGTACCAGTGATGTTCACTGTGGTGTCCATGGGAGCTCTCAGTATAAGCACTTCATCTGGGAGAAAGAAAGAAATCTTGAATCTTTAAGTACAAGACAGAGTAGCGTAGAGAATATTTTTGAAAGATAGTAATTTGAGCTATTTATGTAGAGGTCGCGATTATAATAAAACGCTATTCTTCAAACACAAAATCTGTGGCCTCATTTAGCACACTATTGAGAGGACTCCCCGGTATGCTTTTTAACTTCTAACTTCTTTTATTCAAATTCAAAAAGTGAAGCCATGCAAATGACTTCTCTAGAATAGCTCACTATTCTTTCAATTAGATCCACACTACCTTTAAATGAGCACCCTAACACACAAACAGCTTTATGTATAAGTGATATTATATATGTATTGGAAATCAGTACTGCTCCTATCAATTCTGTGTGTGCGTGTGTCAAAGTACTAGTTGATCAACGATGGGCCCTCAGGATTGGATGTAGCAATACTCTGACGGTACATTGTACATCCTGTGCAGTGGAATTTAGCAGTTTTTCCCTTAATTCTGTTACGATGTTCATGACTTATTTGAGATTCGTGACAAGTCTGGCAATTTCCATTTTCCACCTGTCGCGAATATACATAGCACATGTGTATGTGATGGTTACTGTGAGCATTACATAGCACATGTGTATGTGATGGTTACTGTGAGCATTTTGTGAGTCTGGTTTGAAGATTATCAAACTGGATCACTTGACAAATGTCTTTGATGTTCCAAATTATTTATTCTCATAAAATTGGATTACGCATTGCGCTTTGTAATACCTACACGCTTACTGCATATTTATCTCATTTTATTGTTTCATATAAAGCTTCAAACATGCAATACCTTCACAATTGAAAACTAGAACACCAGCTACAATATATTACTTTTACTTATTTTTTCTTGATTATTAAAACAATATACTTGGACTATGATTAACCCAAATTGTTTCATGCAACAGACTTCTACAACTGCTCCACTCATTGCAACCAGAAGGAGCCTTTTAAATTTAGATGTACAGCCTTACTGCCGCATATTAGACCGCATTAGATCCTTGTGATCTTTTAAATAAACCATAGCTCAGTTTGTCCACTCTCCATTAGTGCTTAAAACACAATTATTTGTTATATATATAATTATGTTTTTTATAGTACATCGGATATTTTCCTCGAGTATTTCCACATCACACAAATGTTCAATATTTTTCCATATTAAATGCTCCAATGTGCACTTGTGTAGTTATGGACAATTGTAGGTTTAGATGTATGGCAGTTACACCTGAACAGAAGGTTTTCAACCACATCTGTTTTACTATTTTGGAAAATATCCTATGGATAATAAACAATTTATTACAATCGTACCATATAGGGATGACATTTCACTCTATGTCTGTGTATTCACTCGTTGTACCATATAGGAATGACATTTCACTCTATGTCTGTGTATTCACTCGTTGTACCATATAGGAATGACATTTCACTCTATGTCTGTGTATTCACTCGTTGTACCATATAGGGATGACATTTCACTCTATGTCTGTGTATTCACTTGCCTTTAGCTCGTAAAAATATTATACTCCATCATTTAATGACTTACCAGGACTTCTAATAGTCATATGCTACTTTGTAGCTAAATAAGGAAGTTGACGTATGCAAGTACTTTGGTACTAAAAAATACGCAATGCATGAGACACACCAATTTAGTCACAGTTACTGCAATTATGCACTATTCTAATAGATGAAATACAATATCCCAGAGTATTGACTATTCATATCCTCAACCCTTTACCTGTGAGGACAGTCAGAGAAGACTCAGAAACTGCTTCACCATGTTCATTGCTAGCTCTGCACGTCAAGTTACCTCCAAGAATAGATGCCGCTATTTCAATGTTTAAAACCGATTGTACGGTGAAGCTAGAAAGAGTAGTCTCCACTAGAAATACATTTTCTAATGTTCCATTCTGAATTTCCATTCCATTTCTGTACCATGTCACATTAGGTTCTGGTATTCCCCGTGCTGTACATTCCAACACTCCAGGACTTCCAGCATGAAGAACTAAATCACTAGGAGGTGTGGTTATTACTGGCAGGGCTATATCACACGGACTTGACATAATTAAACTACTTGAAGCCATCTTTACTCTTACCGTATACAGTAACAGTAGCTTGTGTAGAATCACTCCCAAGACTGTTCTCAGCTACACACTCGTATAGACCTCCATGAGAAGAGTTTACACCTTGAATGACTAGACTACTGGACACTACACTCGTACTGCCCTGGGAGAGTTCTTCTTCTATTACTGTACTGACATCATCAGACAATACTCTTTGCCCAGTTCTCCTCCATGTTATCTGAGGGACTGGATATCCTGAGACTGTACAGTTGAGTTGAAGTGTGCTAGACTCTAGAATTGCCACATTAGAAAGAGACACAAGGAAGGTTGGAGAGTCTAGAACAAAGAAGACAAGCAGTTAGTAAGAGCAGGTTTGTGTTGTAAGCATCAATAGCTACTACCTTGAACTGTTAAAGAGAAGCTGTGAGAGACTCGAGCGAATCCTCCACTGATGTTGTTTGTGGCGACACAGCTGTACGAGTCCGTGTCTGATAGCTCAAGGTCACACACAACTATGGTAGATGTGGTGAAGTAGCTAGTGGCATTCTCAACAATGCTTTCAGTTGTATTAACTCTCATGTCTTGAGATAGAAACAAACCATTCCTAAACCACTGAACTTGTGGAGGTGGAATTCCAGCTGCTGTACAAGTCAGTGCTACACTGGTGCTAGCATTAGCTGTGGTGTTGGTAGGAGAAGCAATGAGCTTAGAAGAACCTGAAGGAGATAAAAATGAAACAGTAACATAAAAGTTTAAATCTAGCTTCCTTACTCTCTAAAGTCAGTGTAAAATCTTGAACATCAGAGCTACCAATAGTGTTAGATGCATTGCAGGAATAGCGACCTTCATCAGATAGCATTAACTCTTCTAGATCAAGCTGTGAGGTAATCGTTGTTCCTATTGTTGTCATGGTTATATTTGCAATAACTGGGTCTAGAACTGAGCCATCTTTAGTCCAGACAATATTGGGTACGGGGATACCAGTGGCATTGCATGTAAAGATTTGTCTATCCAGTAGACTAACAATCGTGTCACTGAGCTGACTCAGAATTCTAACTTCGTCTGGAATGAAAATAACAATAATATATTCCATACATTTTATTACAAATCATATTCACAATACCTGTCTGAATATAAAGATTAAGCGTGCCGTTTACAGATCCGTGCAAGTTAAGAGCATTGCAAATGTAGTTGCCGGCATTGCTGAGCTCAGCTTGCCGAATGATGAGGCGCGAGTGAATGCTATCAACATCATGTGACCTCATTGTTAAATCTTCAATTATGTGCACATTTGCAAACGTAGTGTTTGTAATTTCCATATTATTTTTGAACCATCGAATGTTGGGTAAAGGTTGTCCATCTGCTGTGCACTCTAAGGTTTCATCTGAATGAGCAAATACCATTCTCCTGTCCCCCATTGCATTAGACAGGACTGGACTAACTGTGATTAAAAATGAATAATCATATTTATAAGCACATCAGAACCTAACTAGTTGGAACTAACCATATACATTAACTGAGGCCTGTCCTGTATCGTTGCCCAAGTTGTTCTCTGCCACACAGGAATACTGTCCATCTCCTGAGACATTGACTTGTGATATAGTAAGAGTGCTTGTGATCAAACCAACATGTCCCAGTGAACGATCTTCTTCGACCATTAAATAGTCGATACTTTGGCGAATAATCTGAGTACCGTTTCTGGTGGGAATGGTCCATGATACCTCAGGCAGTGGAATACCAGATACGTTGCACACCAGCTGTACTGGTGTGCCTGCACTAATGGTGACCTCTGGCAGTGGAGACAAAATGGATGGAGAGTCTTAAAACAATAACAACAACAATACAACATAATTTCTCTTTAGTTTGAAATTATTGTTTTCCAATTGCATAATCATCGGCATGTGCACATTTATCTAGACTTATCAAAGGTAATAGTTGTTGATTAAAAACAATGGAAGATAAAGAATACCTTCAACACTCAGAGAGAATTCTGCAATGACCACTCGTTGACTGGCATTATTTGAAGCAGTGCAACTATAAAGATCTGAGTCAGAGAATTTGATGTCACAAAGTGTGAGAATAGATACAGAGAAATGGCTGGTGCTGTTGGAGAAGTTACTCTCTGTCAAGTTGAACATGTCTATGGACAAAGGACTTCCATTCCTTCTCCAAGTAATCTGTGGGAGTGGTATTCCAGCTACAGCGCACGTGAAGGAGGAGCTAGAGCCAGCTAGTGCTGTAGAGTTGTTAGGAAATATCAGCAGTTCAACTTCACCTACAAATAATAGTAAAATCAACGAATAATGAAAGGAAAAAAGTATGTCAGAATTTTGAACTCGAAATTCTTACTCTGGATAGTAAGTGTGAATTCTCTTGTATCAGTTCCTCCCACAGAGTCACTAGCATTGCAGCTATAGAGTCCGGCATCTGTAACTCTCAGGTCTGAGAAGTAGAGGACAGAGGTCACTGTCCGATTGCTTACTATAGTTGTGGTGATATTAGAGACATTGGAATCCAAGAGAGAGCCATCTTTATACCAGGAGATGGAAGGGGAAGGAACACTGGAGGCTGTGCATTCAAACATAACTTGGTCCACAATGTTGGCCACTTTGTCTGAAGGGAAGTCATCCAATGTCACCATTTCTACAGAACACATTTCAACCTTGAAATAGAGCAGTTCAACAAACCTATAATACTGACCATAAAACACAGTAATTTGAAAGGAAAAGGAGTTGTTTCCATGGCTATTCTCAGTGTAGCAGCTGTAGTTGCCCTGTTGTTCCGGAAGGAAAGTACAGATTTCCAAGATGGACTGGACAAAACTCATGTTAGCATCTTCCAAGTAAGTGTCATAAATAGTTAGAGTAGATGCATTCTGTAGTGGCATGCCATCTTTGAGCCAAATGACATCAGGCTGTGGCTGGCCATAAGCTACACATGTCAAACTACCAGCACTTCCTGCCACCACACTCACTAGCTTCTCAGGATACATCAACAGTTCCGCACCTGATATAACATTATACAGTCTCAAACATATTTATGCTGTGTGCGTGTTGTGCACGTGTGTGAGTGTTCATGTGTGTGTGTGCGTGCTGTGCACGTGTGTGTGTGCATGTGTGTGAGTTTGCAGGTGTGTGTGTGTGCATGTGTGCATGTGTGTGTGTCAGAAATATGGATCTGTAGAGCCAGTTATTGGAGAGAAGAACATTTAATTGAACACTCTGAAAATGTGTATTTCCTTGAAATCCTGCACGATATTTGCTTAACTAATTGCATACAGCATGCTCAGACAGCTTGCCCATGGGCAACCAGATCAAATTAAAGATAAGATAAATGTATTGGTTGCCATTGAGGAATTGAACAAGTAGTACTATGTATGATATTAGGAAGCTGTGGGTTGTTAGTGCTCAGACACTAGAGCACAAGTGCTCATGCTTTTTATTCATTCAAAACTACAAATATAAAGTGTCATTGAATTAACTTTCCAGCAACATACAGGAACAAGGTGTGAGTAGCTACCATTACCAAACCTAATCATTTTCTATCAAGCATTAGAAGTGATCTAACTAGCAATTGCTCCTGCACCATCTACACATATTGATATTCTCTACCTCCAAACCTAACATAATTCCAAAAGGTGGGAGTCAAAAAAGTGAAGTGAGACCAAAGAAAAATTCGAATTATTTCTTAAATTTGCAGTTGACACAGACAATGTTAGACAAGTAAGTCAGTATACTCGCTGTAGATGATAGACTGATTGACATATGAACTGAAAGACAGACAGAAAGACATAGCAGCTTAATTCAGCGAGCGAGCGAAGCTGACTCTCAGTCGTGTTCAATTGAGATTTCAGATATATATAGGTATGTATATGTACGTCAAAAATTTTCTCCCGCGCTTCTAATTAAGTAAGTTAGGTAAAGCGTTCACAGTTCCAGTATTTTTCAATTAACGAGCGCGGAGAATCCTGCTGCACTGCCTTACGCAACTTTGTTTCAACCAAAAAGTTTATAGCTACTCTCTTCTTGAAACAATTGTGAAGTCTTTGTCAAGCTGCGCTTCTTTGCCACTGCTTTCGAAGTTTATTCAGGTAATTCTGTTATTGTTAACTCTTCATGCCTGATCATTGCTAAGCGATTTCCTTCACAAATCATCTTTACCTCTACTTATATATTTACTAGGTGTTTGAGCAGAGAAGAGGGCTACAATGCATGGGTCCACTTCCGTAGTCTGGGATCAGAGACTTTAGATTCTCTGATGCTAACTGAGAATGGAAAGGGTTACACTGTGCACTACAGTTAGATGTATTTTCTGTCCTATTTTTCTGTAAAAAGAGTCTGCTCACTCGCCATGCATTTGCGCTATTTGAGCGCACCACTAGTCACTCTTAAAGTGCAGGTCTAGAGTAGTTCAAAGTTGTCATTTTGTGTTGTGCTATACCTGAGAAGTATAATAGTGAAATTGAGCAAGAAATGGGAAATGGATGATGTCAGTCAGTTACACATCCAAACAGGCAACTTCTTTTAATAATGGGATTGCTGAGTATACATCACAGTTGTAAGTTTGTAAGGATTCTGAAATCCGATAAGTGAGTGTAACAATGACTACATAAACTTTACAGTTCCTTATTACTGTTGAATAAAAACAAGTAGTTTAAGCTGCTTAAATAACCAAACTTATATTACTGGCATACTCTCCTCTCAAAAAATAAACATATCTGTCTTTGTGTTGCCACCAGTTGAAGAAGTTAACTCAAATCAATAATTAGAACTACTGTGAAACGGAATGGTTTCCATGTTTTACGGAAAGTCCATCAAGATGCACTCAACAACAAACATTATGCAGTTTTATTTGGTGGATGGATCTACATTTGGTGTTGTTCTGGACAGGATTATCTGCCATAAAGTACATAGTGTTTGTTCAATAATTTTTTTACATTAAGCATAAAACACTCGTACCTAGTTTAGAGAGGATAACATACAACTATAGACAGGCTGAGAGATTAACCAAGCTAATAGCCATGCAAGTTTGCATAGCTAGCTAATAGCAAAGATAAATAAGTCATTACTTTTACTTACTTTATTTAATCAATTGGCAACAAGCTCTTTACTTGAACATTATTTCTTTATTGGGACACTAATGACAACTAACTACCAATCCAAGAAATAATGAAGAAATATTTTTTGACAACTATTACGGACATATCCGAACTAATCAATAATAGTTCTGAGCCAATCCAGAAACTCTCACACACTCCACGTGTGCTCTAGCTACCACTATCAGGAATTATAATTATTGCAGAGAAGAAAGTTGTATATACATCAGTTACACATAACTCAAGTACTACCCTACTATGTTAGAAACTGGATTTCATAACTTTCTTATCCACAAATTTAACAAGAACTAGTTACCCTATTCATTAGCAGCCAATTAATTACAGTCCTTCAATTATAAATGCCTCTAGAACAAATTATCGGAACAAAAGAATCAATCGCAATCGCGCGCCCAACTAATCACCGCAAGCTTGGACAAGACCAGACATCTTGGGTGGGCTCTCCCAAGCCATAGCATGAAACACTACACCTAGCTGAGCTTACGCGCACCCGATAACTCACCCTGCTGTGTCGCCCCGTAGCCACTGCAGCAGCAGAGGTAGAAGAGGAGCACGAGCACAACCATGTCTACAGCGAACGAATGCGGAATGAAGGACGGAGTGCCTAGATATAGCTAATAAAAAACCAGTGTTTCTTTTTTCAACTCCGCGGCGAGCGAGGCACGCATTAAACTCCCACGCATTAAACTCCCACGCATTTCCCCTGCATGACAAGCCTTGAGTGTGTAGCTATTTAACAAAATTGAAAACATCTACAGCCCTAGCTAGAAATCTTTCAAAAAATATTTATGTTAGTTTAACAGTGTTTGTTCAGGAGAAACAAAGGTATAGCTACAAATTATGTCAGTGGAGAGTTGGAGTAGTTGAGGTGGGAGTGGCAGCAGAGAAAGTAGTAGTAGTAGTAGCAGCAGCCACTGAGGAAGTGGTAACAGTGGAAGAATGTTTTTCCTGCAGAGAACGACACAGAAACTGGAGTCGAAGCTTAAGTGGTACATTGAGGGCAGTGATGAGCTCTTCAATGCCATCGTTATCTCCGATATGCATGTACTTTATGTGGTAACTATGGTTACAACACAAAAATAATAAAAGTAGCGTTAAGGACAAACGGTCAATACACAAGCCAAAATAAATACAAAAAATTACCAAACTACCCCTCATCTCTCTCTCTCTCTCACTATCCCTCATCTCTCTCTCTCTCTTTTTCATGCAGTAAAATCCCACCACACAGACCACTCCACTGGCATAGACACACCCACTGCATTAATCTTTCCAAACTAGTTGAGGAGCATAATAAGGATACAGAAAGTCACACAAAAGATCGGAGCAATTGAAGTGGCCCTCCTGACATTTATCCACAGCAACGACTAGGTAATATATCTCCATGACAACCTACAATGAAACAATAATAGTGCACAGAATTAGCATTTCACCATCAGCACCATGACTAGGTCAGTACCTCGCCATCAGGACGTGTAATACTAGGTATGTATAACTAGGTCAGCACCTCACCATCAGGACGTGTAATACTAGGTATTTATAACTAGGTCAGCACCTCACCATCAGGACGTGTAATACTAGGTATGTATAACTAGGTCAGCACCTCACCATCAGGACGTGTAATACTAGGTATATATAACTAGGTCAGCACCTCGCCATCAGGACGTGTAGTACTAGGTATTTATAACTAGGTCAGCACCTCACCATCAGGACGTGTAGTACTAGGTATTTATAACTAGGTCAGCACCTCACCATCAGGACGTGTAATACTAGGTATTTATAACTAGGTCAGCACCTCACCATCAGGACGTGTAATACTAGGTATTTATAACTAGGTCAGCACCTCACCATCAGGACGTGTAATACTAGGTATTTATAACTAGGTCAGCACCTCACCATCAGGACGTGTAATACTAGGTATTTATAACTAGGTCAGCACCTCACCATCAGGACGTGTAATACTAGGTATTTATAACTAGGTCAGTACCTCGCCATCAGGACGTGTAATACTAGGTATGTATAACTAGGTCAGCACCTCACCATCAGGACGTGTAATACTAGGTATTTATAACTAGGTCAGCACCTCACCATCAGGACGTGTAATACTAGGTATGTATAACTAGGTCAGCACCTCACCATCAGGACGTGTAATACTAGGTATATATAACTAGGTCAGCACCTCGCCATCAGGACGTGTAGTACTAGGTATTTATAACTAGGTCAGCACCTCACCATCAGGACGTGTAGTACTAGGTATTTATAACTAGGTCAGCACCTTGCCATCAGGACGTGTATTACTAGATATTTACATGTCCTGATGGTGAGGTAGTGACCTAGTTGTAAACATCTAGATACCTGTTCAGTCTTTCCGGTGATAAATGCATTGCCCACTTTGGAAGTCGAGAATCATGACATTGATAAAACCTTCATATATTAACTGAATGCTGAGCCAGTCATGAAGTATATATGTGACCGTCTATAGGAAAACCGGGCACAACGCGGCGTGCGTAAATATCGAGAAAAGATGGATCGATTTCTTAAAAATGTATTGTTTCAAGCCGACGGAAGGGAACGGTTAGGTCTATTATAGTGGGAACGACTTAAGCTACGACGATAAAACTTGGAGAGCTCAATATCTGGACGCCGACAACTCTGTAAGTGCAAAAAAAAATTTTTCGAAGGGTGCCGCAGTTTTCCTGTAGACGGTCACATATTAGCATACTCAAATTATAGCAGTACTTCCTCTTTCTTTATACCATGATACACGGGGGGGGGGGACAACAGGAAACAATCGTCAGTTGTGAAGTAGATAAACTACTCAATGTATGCTCAAATAATACTTCTTCCTTTTTAACAAACAGGAAAGAATCCTCATAAGTGCAACATGAGGCTACAGAGGGGAGGGGGAATTTACCACTTTGTTGCCACTGGGTGAACTCTACTGGATTTTCAATATGACCATGAGAATTATCTACCACCAAACTACATGGAATATAAGCAATGAAGCACTAGATGTAAATGCTGTCTTCATAAGAGAAGCTAAACATGCAGGATATATTCACAAATAGCTTCACCACCTTCCAGAAGCAACCGATTAACTTCCAAGCATAAACGCATACTAAAAGACATTAACAGCTCATGTGATTACAACGTGAGTGTGACCACAAAAGCTAGTACCTAGGTGGAGCTGATAGCTTCATGTATTTCAAAAAATAAGCCTGAAATTAAAGAATAAAAAAAAAACACAATAAAAGGTCTTATATCGTCGTTCTGAGTATGTTTATTCAATGGTTAATTGTCAGTAATCTCCAAAATCAGAGTGTGACAGACAGACAGACAGATCAATAAATAGGACGACTACTATAACCCTCTCAAATATGTGCGCTAAGGTTTAAAAGAGTACACAAAGAATCAACCATTCAATTAGAATGGCAAGACATGCACACAAGCAACATTAACATACCAGTTCCCACCATCAACACAACTAATCAGGTCAGTACAACCACTAAAGTTACATAACTATAGCTGCTTTTGGAATGTTTCCGTAATAAAATAATATGGTATCTATTTAAACAGCTTGAGGACAATTGTCTCTGATGTTTCACCACACACTTCACCTCTCTAGAGATTCCTTCCCAGAATAATCCACCAGAAAAAATGGTGGACAACTTATTTCTTGTCAATGAAGCAATGATGTGAAACCAGCACTATCACGATGAAACATACCTCCAGCAGTAGTTTAGGTTTCTCAGATGTAAGTCTGTTCAAAATGGGTCCTAGGAGATGGCACAGGAAGAGGAGCTGCCATTCTGTCTTCACTAACGGCCTCACTGTGCTTGACAGCCACCTGACACATGCATGAATAATAGTTCACTTTATTAGCCAAACAAAGAAAGACTCTATCAGCTTGTGAGAGATAACTATGATACAGTACAACTTCAGTATCCGAACTCGTTGGGATTGAGAGGTGTTCGGATAACTAAAATGTTCAGATAACTCAATACAATAGAAAATGAATGTAAAGTATGAATGAAAAGGTGTGGTTAAGCAATTCTTCATTCCTGCACATGCTATTGTTAGATTTTGGGTGTTTGGTTAGACTGAAGTGTTTAGATAATTAAAATTTGGATAACTGAAGTTCTACTGTATATTGATTGGACGAGTGAAACACTAATGAGTCTCAGTTGAGATTTTGGTGTATATGTTACAGACCATTTTCAAACTACAAGCCCATTTTAAAACAGGCCAGCCCATTTTAAAACAGACTGGCTCCAAACTAGCCACAAATGTTGCTAGCTGGCTTACAGTGGTAATGTACAATTAAAAACAAGAGCAGTCTCACCTGAAAGTCAGGCAGGCTCTTAGCTAGCAATCAGATACAAAGTCTGCTCTGGTATTAAAGAGCACAAGTTATTAGTCTATTGTTTGTTGAATCCAGTTCCCCACAAATTGTAAGAGGGGAACATATGGGGTAATTAGGAAATCTCTGGGAGAAAACGTCATAGAAGTATAAACAACCTTAAAAAACAGTAAATAAAAAATTCAAAGATAAGATGTTTTAGTGGTTCCAAAGTTTCAGATGCAAGCTTAGCTAATGTCAAATTCGTGTGTGGAAACACGTTCATGTCAAGCCTAAATGCTGCCTAATTAACCACATCTTACATGCATTTGCATCCTTTACATCTTGCTGCATCATATAGCAGTGTTTCATTAATTACTAGTGATTGAGATTTGTAAAGAACTATGAATGATTCAGTCATTCTCGGCTGAAATAATTATAATAATAGCAAATTTTCTCGTTCTTACAGCCAATAATATTGTTAACTAAAACTTAACCCGACGTTTCGACTTTTTGCCGAATATAGTAGGATATAGTAGACAGTAAGTGTACCCTCCAGAAATCTTGCTGTTTACATTATGTTAGTATATCACCACAGAGAGTTTGACCACAGTTGACCCTGAAGAGGACTTTGGCTACCGAGCCTTCAGAAGGACTCCCCGGGAGGACGCGACGGCAACTTCTCAGCAGGAACACTCACCACCCTCGTCGGGCGGAGGTAATTTCCAATACTGGAGAGTGGTGGGCAGAGTTTTCCCCTCCACTCGCTTCGAGTGTGAAAATGCGCGGGAAAATTATGTGGGAGTAGGCGCCCGACTTGTCCGGTCTGAGAGGGGGCGGGGCACTCCGCCTCAATCGGGGCGAGCAGCACACTGTCCTCGACGGAGCGGGCACGGTGGCCTCCAGTTTCTAGTATAATAGCTTAGCAAAGGAGGTAGGATGGAAATAACACCAGGGAGGTAGTGTAGGAACAACTCACAAAGCTCAGCACCTAGGAAACGCTTACAAAGGGTAGCTCAGCACCTAGGAAACGCTTACAAAGGGTAGCTCAGCACCTAGGAAACGCTTACAAAGGGTAGCTCAGCACCTAGGAAACGCTTACAAAGGGTAGCTCAGCACCTAGGAAACGCTTACAAAGGTAGCTCAGCACACTCCAGAGCCAGCCTGGGGCCCCTAGCCAGCTAACAGGGGCTAGCTTAGGGCAAGGGTTATCACAATGGGGGGGGGGGGGGGGGGGGGGGGGGCCACAGAGGCAAATCTGCCCTGGGCAAGTGTCATTTGGCCACATGGTACTGGGCTAGAAGGCAACGCATAAGTGCGTCGGGTGGGAGGTGGCACCCAATGTAGCAAACTTGTTAGCCTTGGCCAACAACTAGTGGAAGCGCTAGTGGGGGCCAGCACCCCAATGGACATGTGAAGGCCGATGCCCTATCATGCATGCTGGTCTGGGCCAGCGCCCTATGTAAGGTGCTGACTGGGCCAGCGTCCTATGTAAGGTGCTGACTGGGCCAGCGCCCTATGTAAGGTGCTGACTGGGCCAGCGCCCTATGTAAGGTGCTGACTGGGCCAGCGCCCTATGTAAGGTGCTGACTGGGCCAGCGCCCTATGCAAGGTGCTGACTGGGCGAGGGCCCTATGTAAGGTGCTGACTGGGCCAGCGCCCTATGCAAGGTGCTGACTGGGCCAGCGCCCTATGCAAGGTGCTGACTGGGCCAGCGCCCTATGCAAGGTGCTGACTGTGCCAGCGCCCTATGCAAGGTGCTGACTGGGCCAGCGCCCTATGTAAGGTGCTGACTGGGCCAGCGCCCTATGCAAGGTGCTGACTGGGCCAGCGCCCTATGCAAGGTGCTGACTGGGCCAGCGCCCTATGCAAGGTGCTGACTGGGCCAGCGCCCTATGTAAGGTGCTGACTGGGCCAGCGCCCTATGTAAGGTGCTGACTGGGCCAGCGCCCTATGTAAGGTGCTGACACATAGAGTAAAAAGAGAAAATGTATTTTTCCTTTAATTTAATGTGTCCTGTGTAATTTATAATATAGTTTGAATTTGTTAATAAAAGAATGTGGTTATGGGCATAATAGCCTGATTTAGATCATATCACTCCATTGTTGGTAAAGAGAAATAAACCCTCTTTTCAAAATTCTATAGACGTAATATATTTCCCCTATTTTTAGTGACCTTTCTGTAATGAATCTGTTGTGCACAGAGCTAGCTGGAAAAAGAGATTACTCTGAGCAACATAATTCATTAACATCTAACTTGTTGTTTGTTGATCTTTGTATCTGTTGGGTGAATACTTTAGTGGGACCAAGAGGGTGTTCAAATTTGTGAAATGTTTGGTTTGAAAAAACTCATTACATATTTATGCATTTCTCACATTGTAATTTGTGTACTTACCTGTTTTTTTTCCTTTTTGTCTGACCATGAGAACATAGCCATGCCTTGCCTATCTTATAGGTTTTCACCCTAGATGACTGCGACCCACCTTACTCAGCTTTCGTTAATGCTCTAATAGATTGATAGACTGTAGCCCTTCCTATAATTATAATGGTATGACTACTCTGTATTCCTGCACTAGTTATTTGTGAGTGTGAGAGCTTTTTTAAAATTTTCATTTAAAAGAAGTTTATTGCGAGGTCTTTTCAGTTACATTCTTTTAAGAAGATGGAAAAGTGGCAGATGCATGCACAAACGATCAAGTGTGTTTTTAATAGGATTGGCATGCCCAAATTGCTTGGATTAGTGAAGTTTAGACTCAAACTTTTTAAAAGACTATCTGTTTTATTTCAATTTTTTTTTTTTAATAGTTCTATTCAGAAAAAAAGATTTACTAACACACAAGAGTTCTGTGTCTTGGGTCTGCTTTGGCAACTGCCCTATTTACATTTAGCAGTTTGTTTTTGCCAGGTTTACTATCTGACTCGTTTTAATGATCTGATTATTTAAAAAAGGGTTTGACACCCTTCTAAATGGTTTGAATAATTTGACCAGCCTGCTCTAAAATAGTCTGGCCAGTGGTCTGGCCTGTTTTAAAACAGTCTGAGGTTTGGAAATGGTCTGGCCCATTTTAAAACGGTCTGGCCCGTTTTAAAACGGCTAGACCATTTTTAAATAATTGGTCTGTAACATATACATATATATAATATGGCAAAGTTAAAAAAGGTCAATGCGTGTATGCCCCCGAATAGCACAAAAAACAACAACAAAAAAACAACAACAAAAAACAACAACAACAAACAAAAAATAAAAAACAACAATAAAAAACAAAAAACAAAAACAAAACATTTAACTAGCAAATAAAATATTAGTGGCTAGCATTTAAATTTAAATACCAGCTCGCTCGCCATTTGTGCTGACAGTGTTTCATCCAGACATTCTTGCAAGGGGGGGCAAAATAGAGTTTTGAAAATGTAAGGGGGGGCGGGCGGCACTGGTCACCATGGGAGTGAAATAGAATTATTGGAAGGCCTAATGGGCTGAAGAATGTTTACTGAAACGGCTTCGCCAAGCTTCCCATTTCAGCATAATGGCAGATGAGTGCACTGATGTGACGACCACAGAAGAGCTTTCAATTTTCTTCCGCTGGGTGAACATGGACGGTCAACCTGTTGAGCACTTCTTGGATATAGTTCCATTGAAAGCTACTGATGCAAAGACTATTTATTCTGCCCTTGTTGAATTCATGAAAGATAAAAACATACAGATTAGCAAGCTGGTGGGTATGGGATTCGATGGAGCAGCTACTTTCTCTGGGAAACACAATGGTGTGCAGAGTCTCCTGAAGAAAATTTCACCTCATGCACTTTTCGTACACTGCCATTGCCATTTGCTACAGCTAGCATGCGTTCAAGCAGCTAATGCTACCAGTGGGATAAAACATGTGTACATCACACTCACCACCCTCTGGAAATTTTTCCACTATTCTCCTAAGCGAGCTGAGAGTCTCAAAGCAGTACAGCAGGTGCTTGACTTACCTGAGCTGAAAGTTGTGAAACCATCAGATACTCGCTGGCTGTCCCATGAACGCTGTGTGAAGGCAGTCAAAGCTAGCTACAGTGCAATTGTGACTGCTCTAAACAATATCTATGAGCAGACACATGCACCTGAAGCTCTAGGTATCAGTAAAGCCTTATGTAGGCCCTCAACTTTAGTGGCCATATACCTCCTTGATTATGTTCTGCCACAAGTGGCGAAGTTGAGCAGAGCTCTCCAGACTGAGAGAATAGACTTGACAGCTATCACCCCTCTTGTTGATGCCACTCTCAATACACTTGATGATGCCATGTTACCTGCTGCTAACTGGGTATTAGAACTGATGGATGCAAAGAATGAGATCGAAGAAGTCACTGACATCACGTTAACCACGGAAAGCATTGCTACATTCCAAGGACAAGTGGCTGAACTGTTTATCAGGATGCTGAAGGCAAACATATCCAGCAGATTTATTTCACAAGATATTGTCTCCTCATTTGGCATCTTTGATCCGAAGAAAGTGCCAGCTGCTGACTCTTCTGACTTCCATACATATGGTGAGGACTTAATAGATGTACTATTAGCTCACTATGGTGCAGAGCTGCCTGCTAAGACTGCTGGTGGAGATGAATACACCAAAGAAGCTCTTATTTCCCGCGAAACCCGAGAGGAGTGGAAAACATTTCGAAGCTACTTATCGAAGAAGCCGAAAGGTAACCTGCACTTGCAGTTGAAAGAGCTCACCACAAGTGATATGCTTAGTGAAATTTTTCCAAACATTAGCACCCTGGCAAACATATGTCTATCTATCCCTGTCAGCACTGCTTCAGTGGAAAGGAGCTTCTCCAAAATGAAACTAATTAAAACACGAATTCGAAATCGAATTGGGCAATCACAATTATCCTATTTGATGAAAATAGCCATGGAGACACCCGAGACGCTCTCATCTACACAATTAAATGACATTATTACAGTATGGAACAAAAAACCTAGACGAATTGCTGTGTGAATATTGTTTATTATTAATTTGGTTTACATTTTTCTCTTAATAAATATCGGTTCTTTCAAAAGGGTGGGGGGCACTTAGAATCCAAGGGGGGGCATTTAGAACCCAAGGGGGGGCAAATGCCCCCTTTCGCCCCCCCCTAAATGAAACCCTGGCTGAACACATTAGTAATATTTGGTGAGCAAGTGAAACACTCTCAGGTGAACCCGGGCAGACCACATGCTTCAACTTGGTCAACTGCCTAAGAATGCATATAGTGAAGTCAAACTATATTACCTTCTGACTGCACTATAAGTCTACATTCTACATGTATTCTCCTGTCTAGTGTTTAGCAGCACACTGAAGTCTAAATGTATTCTCCTGTCTAGTGTTAATAGTCAGGAGGATTAGCAAAATCATTGTTACCAGGCGGACAAAAGCGTCATTTTTTGTGGATATGTTCTTCATGATGTCTTTAATCAAATTGGAAAGGGTGCCCTTGTCTAGCTTCATTGAATAGGCTAAAATGAAGATTAAGGTTTAAATTTAATTATATTATATTATCACAGCCAGGGTTTTTTTTAGGGGGGGGCAGGGGGGGGCATTCGCCCCCCCTAGAGGATTTTGTGCCCCCCCTTGAGCATTTGAAATGAAATTTCATTATTCTAAATAGACCTGTGTGACTATGTACTGCATTTTTTTAAATTATTATATCCATTAGTCTAATTATTAGGCAACAAACAATTTTATTTAAGCAAAATATAAGTGTATTTATACAGCAATACGTTTATACAGCAATACATTTATACAGCAATACGTCTAGTCTTTCTGTTCCAAATATCGATTACACTTTCTACAATGTCATCTGGAAGTTCTTCAGGCATTTCTATTGCTATTCTCATCAGGTGAGCTAGATTTTGTTCTCCAAGACGACTCCTTAGCCTTGTTTTGATCATCTTCATTTGGGAGAAGCTTCGTTCCACAGATGCTGTCCCAACAGGAATCGAAAGGCACACCTTGGCAAGGTCACTGAGCTGGGGAAACATCTGTACAAGCATGCTGTTGGTAGCTAATTCCATCAGCAATTTCGTATTGTCTTCCTTAGGCCGAGTAGTGATGTATCTCCTGAATGTCACCCACTCTGTGCGAATGTCAGAGGAAACTAAAGCTGGCACGGTAAATTCCTCTCCCTCTACTGACTTGGCTGCAAGTTCCTTGCCGTAGTGGTCCTCAAGAACACCAAGGAATTCATCCCCATATGACGACAGATCAGGAGAGTCTTTTTGTGGTAGCTTTGAAGAGTCAAAGATACTAAATGATGCTACAATATCTTGGGAAGAAAATCTCCTCGAAATATTTTCTTTCAAGTCAGTGACGAAGGGTTTAGCCACTTTATCTTGAAAGGAAGTGATAGATTCAGAGTCAATTATTGCGATAGCTTGAAGCTCATCTTGGGCATCTAGTAGCTCCAGCACCCAATGTGCAGCAGGTAACAAAGATTCATGAAGAGTTTGCAGAGTAGAATCAACCAAACCAGAAATAGCGGTCAAGTCGAGCTTTTCTGCTTGAAGACATCTGCTTAGTTTAGCAACTTGGGGCAGCACGAAGTCAAGGAGGTAGATTGCCATCACAGTAGACTTCTTTGATAGAGCTTTGTTGAGCCCCAGTGCTTCTGGCTCATGTGTTTGCTCATAGAAGGTCTCAAGAGCAATCACAATGGAAGCATAGCTCTTTTTCACTGCCTTGACACATTGTTCATGAGCTAACCAACGGGTGTCGGACGGTTTGGTGACCTTCAGTTCAGGTAGGTCAAGCACACGCTGTACACTCTTCAGGTGTTCTGCTCTTTTGGGAGAGTAGTGAAAAAATTTCCATAGAGTGAGCAATGTCTTGTAAACATGCTCAATTCCAGGAGTATGGTTTGCAGCTTGAACACAAGCAAGTTGGAGTAAGTGGCAATGGCAGTGAACATAGAGAGCTCGAGGAGAATTCTTCTTGAGTCTCGCCTGGACTCCAGTTCTGACTCCAGAAAACGTTGCTGCTCCATCAAACCCCATTCCGACAAGCTTAGTAGGCTGAATACCCTTCTGCTTGAACCAGTCAGTCAAAGTGGTATAGATAGATGCAGCATCAGTTTTTTTCAATGGAATGGTGTCAAAAAATGTTCAACGGGTTCTCCATTTTCCTCCCAACGAAAACAAAGAGAAAGCTCTTCGATTGTTGATATATCTGTGGATTCGTCAGCCATCACACTATAGAAAGGAGCCTTGCGAAGGCGTTTGAGCTGAGATTCTTCTACCCACAATCCCAGTGCCTCCAGAAAATCGGAAACAGAATCTGTAGAGGTGTAGGTAGCATTTCTTGCAGATTTTTCAGTAAATTGTTTTAAATCATCACCACAAGACACAATCAAATTAACCAGAGCAGCAAAATTGGTGGTGTGAGGAATGTGATTTCGTGCAAGGAAGTGAGTACATCGCAAAAGTGCCTTAATTCCCTTCCTGTTTCTGATCCTCTGCTCTTCTGTGACCCTCCGCAGTTGCTCTAAAATGGATACTTCCTTCTTAGTAGCCAGCAATTCAGCTTCGGAACGGCGAATGTGAGTATCACTCTTTGCATGGGCACGCATCTTCTCAACCGCTTTTTTCCAATTTTTAAATGGCTTTGTAATCCATGCTCCACCTGTCTTTTGAGAAGGATGATGATCGTACTTTCGACAAGTTTTGCAGAATGCTCCGCGGTAATTTTCATCATATTCTAACCAAAGAAACTGCTTTTCCCACTTTTTGTTGTACTTCCGCTGGCCTGATTTTGTTCTATACTTCGACTTAGCTCTATAGTTAGCCGTGCTGGAAAGACTTCTTTTAGTTGGAGGTGGCTCTAGGCTTTGGCTATCAGAAGACAATGGCTCCTCATCTTCACTGCTACTACTAGTAGATGCTGGTGTAGAAGACTGCTTTGAAGTGCTTGCACTAAAGTAATGCCGAATATCCATCTTCTCAAGACTTCTTGAACTAACTAACTAAGCTACTCAAGCACAGACTTATATAGGCTGACAGGGTTGTGCCAGCATTTGCAAGCACAACTGTTGTGGTTGTGCTTGCAAGTTCTGGCCTGGCAACTGTCTCCAGTTTGTGTACAGCTATTGCAGGTGCAAACAATCATAAAAAGGTGTCAATATGACATGTCAATTACATTACTTTTCACCCTTTTTTTGCAAGGTCACTGCTATTCAAGCTGGATCATGCAGGCACACACACACTTAAGCAGGCACACACACACTTAAGCAGGCACACACACACTTAAGCAGGCACACACACATTAATAATTAATACAGGCACACACACAATTAATGCATGCACTCTGACACATGCATGCCCCCCCTTGCTAACAAAAATCTCTATTTTGCCCCCCCTTAGCAATTTTTCTAAAAAAATCCCTGCTCAGCAACTTTGGATGTCAAAAAAGCAAACAATTCCTCCTTGTTTTTTGAATCACGAAGGAAATCCATCCATTTGCCAGGCAGCTGTGTCTGGCCTGATACTTTCCTACGCACACCTTTACCTCTCTTTTCTCGAGTGGACTCCTTTAAACTCTCGGGCAAATATGTATCCCATACTAGGTCCAGTCTCATTGCACTCTCTAGCTGCCTCAGAAGGTAAGGGATAAACACTTCTTCTGCATAATCATTGAAGGTAATGACACCAGTAGTTGGCAGGCAGTGAACAAGGACAGCACCATCCAATCATAAAAAGATAGTGGCTCAGGCTGTGTAGACAGCTCAATGCACTTTAGTAATTCAGACTTTGTGTTGGGTAAGTGAAGCTTGCTAAAGTCTGAAAGAGAAGGTGGGAAAGATTGAATTTCGTGAGAGAAGAATTCCTTCAAATCACTGTCACGATTCTGCATAGAGATATACAATTGGCCAATAAGAGCAACATTGTTTTGAAGACCTGCAATTTTTTTGCCCAGTTTAGTTGACTTTCTGGGCTGAGGTCTCTTGAAAAGCACCAGCGAATTCCTTTTGATGGGATCATGGATAGAGCGAGTGAAATCTTCAAAAACGGTTTTGACAAATTCCTGATACTGCTTTTCCCCAGTATCTTCAAGACCGCACAAAGAGTTGACTACTGACTCATCCATACAGTTGCGGCTGTCCAGGGTAACAAGCTCAGGAAAGTCATCCATAAACGGGTTTCCCATTTCCTTAAACACTGAACATAGGCTGCGAACTTGCTTCTGAAAACATCCTTGCATTGCATATCCATTTTGATGATTCTGAAAATTTCTAGGATCTTCTGGGTCAACAATCTGTTGATACTCAACTTC